>Ga0182024_10003114_pt1 | contig 40085 bp, 47 predicted proteins | sample P32metaG_FD_120480 | JGI IMG/M metagenome (GOLD analysis project Ga0182024, IMG submission 120480) | Permafrost microbial communities from Stordalen Mire, Sweden - P3-2 metaG (Illumina Assembly) | ecosystem: Environmental > Terrestrial > Soil > Wetlands > Permafrost | place: Sweden: Stordalen...
AACGGCGATCCCGTCAAACTCGACTGGGAGTGCTACAAGGACACGCTGATCGAGCAGTGCGAGCAGGGCGTCGATTATTTCACCATCCACGCCGGCGTGCGGCTCAGCTACATCCACCTCACCGCGAACCGCGTCACCGGCATCGTGTCGCGCGGCGGCTCCATCATGGCGAAGTGGTGCCTGGCGCACCACAAGGAGAGTTTCTTGTACGAGCGCTTCGATGAGATCTGCGATCTCATGCGCAAGTACGATGTGAGCTTCTCGCTCGGCGACGGGCTTCGCCCCGGCTCGATCCGCGACGCCAACGACCGCGCCCAGTTCGCCGAACTGGAGACGCTGGGCGAACTGACCAAGGTCGCCTGGGCCAAGGGCTGCCAGGTGATGATCGAAGGCCCCGGCCACGTGCCGCTGCACAAGATCAAGGTCAACGTCGACAAGCAGCTCAAGGAATGCGGCGAGGCGCCGTTCTATACGCTCGGCCCCCTCGTCACCGACATCGCACCGGCCTACGACCACATCACCTCGGCGATCGGCGCCGCCATGATCGGCTGGTTCGGCACCGCCATGCTCTGCTACGTCACGCCGAAGGAGCACCTCGGGCTTCCCGACCGCAACGACGTCAAGGACGGCGTCATCGCCTACAAGATTGCCGCCCACGCCGCCGACCTCGCCAAGGGTCACCCGGCCGCGCAACTGCGCGACGATGCGCTCTCGCGCGCCCGCTTCGAGTTCCGCTGGAACGACCAGTTCAACCTCTCGCTCGACCCCGACACCGCGCGCTCCTACCACGACGAGACGCTGCCCAAGGAAGCCCACAAGGTGGCGCATTTCTGCTCGATGTGCGGGCCGAAATTCTGCTCGATGAAGATCACCGCAGACGTGCGCGAGTACGCCTCGGGTCTCACCGACAACGAGAAAGCCGCGCTCTATCCGGATGCCGCGAAGCAGGGCATGGCCGACATGTCGAAGAAGTTCTTGGACATGGGGGCGGAGGTTTATGTCGAGGCGGATAAGGTGAAGGAGAGTAATAAGGCGCTCTGAGTCCCCCTTGCGGGAGAGGCCGCCGCACCGCAGGTGTGGCGGGTGAGGGCCTTATCATTCGTCATGCCCGGGCTTGACCCGGGCATCCATGCTCGGCATTCGAATTGGAGACCGTGCCGCACTGCTCTCAATCACCGAATCGCATCATGGATTGCCGGGTCAAGCCCGGCAACGACGAGGAATGAGACACCATGCGGATGAGAGTGGATTTTGATGCAGCAAGCGTAGAGTGGGCTAAGCCGCGAAGCGGCGAGCCCAAGTCTTTAGTCGCCCAGCACAAACCGCGTGGGCTTCGCTTCGTTCAGCCCCACACTACAAAGCTAAGCGTAGCCCGGATTGAGTGAAACGAAATCCAGGATAACCGTCACCGCTCATCCCGGATTTCGCCGCGCTCAATCCGGGCTACCCGTTCATCGGCTAAGACCGCACCCGCCCGCCGTCCACATTGAGCGTCTGGCCGGTCATGAAAGCGGCGTCGTCGCTAGTGAGAAACGACAGCGCGCCAACAAGATCGTCAGGCACCTCCACCCGCTTGATCGCCTGCAGGCCGGCGACGGCGCGAAATTCTTCTTCCATGTCGGCGAAGCCCGGGCGCGGCTTCCGCACGATCGTTCCCGGCGAGCGGGTCAGCCCGGGCGCGATGGCGTTGACGGTGATGCCGTCGGCGGCGAGATCGCCCGCCAGCCCGCGGGTGAAGCCGATGATGCCGCCTTTGCTGGCGACGTAATGCGCAAAACCGGTGGTCACCGAGCCGAACGTGCTCGAGGCCATGTTGACGACGCGCCCCCATTTGCGCGTGCGCATGCCCGGCACGAAGGCGGCGGTGACGAGGAACGTGCCGTCGAGATTGATGGACAGCACCTTGCGCCAGTCGGCAAACGTCATGGCGGCAAAGTCCTGCTGCGGATAGATGCCGGCGCAGTTGACCACGATGTCGGCGCGGCCGAACCTTTGCTGCACCTGCTTCGCCATCGCGGCGACGGAGTCGTCGTTGGCCACGTCGCAGACGAGCGCCAACGCATTGCGCCCGGCGGCTTCGACGAGCTTCACGGTCGCGCTGCCGTCGGCCATGTCGGCGATGGCGACATGCACGCCATCCTCGGCGAGACGCTTGGCGAACGCTTGGCCGATGCCGTTGGCGGCGCCGGTGATAACGGCGACTTTGTCCTTGTGCCCTTTTGCCATGACGATGCCCTGCTAGTCGATGCCATACGGATTATCGAGAGCCAGCTTCCATGTGCCGTCCGCCTGTCTTCTCACAACGTCTGTAGCGGTACCGGCCCAGACCTTAGCCTCGCCTGACGATGAAGCCCCACCACGAGTGCAAGGTCATCTCCCGCGCGAATGATCTTCACGACATCCAGCTTCAGGTCAGGCTTATATGAGAACGTGGCGTGGTACATCTCACGCAACTCGGCAATGCCACGAGCGACATGACCCGACTTTAGCACGAAGCACGCGCGACGCTCATAACAGGCCAAAGTCGCGTCGATATCTCCGGCATTGAATGCCTTCAGGTACGCGGGGTAAACATCTGCAGGATCGTCGTCGCCGCCCATTCGAATCTCCTTCGCGCAACGCGGGCTCAGAAGGCAACTGGCTCAGTAGAACCATTCCTGACGTGTCCCGCAAGATTACTTCGATCAACCCGTTCCGGTGGATGGAGCGGATGGGCGATTGCGCTTAGGCACCGGATTTCTGCTGGCTTTGCTGCCAACGCATGTTCAGCTTGTACTTGCTTGAGCCGACCGTACCGAATCCAAGCCGCTCATAGAGCAGGCGGGCACGATTGTTTTTATGACGTCCGGATCTTAACCTCGCCTGCCGTACACATTCAGCAAGCGTAGCTCGGATGGAGCGAAACGAAATCCGGAGGAAGCCTCGCCGTATATCCCGGACTTCGCTGCCACTCAATTCGGGCTACTTGCTGGTTATCCGTCCTACAAGGGTGTGTTACACGTTCGCCGTCTTTTGGCTCCGTTGTAATCGCGCCTGCCACGCCTGATAGTTTCGCATGGGCCATTCCGTTGGCTGAAATATTTCGTGAAAGTCGGAATCAACATTTTCGACGATCCGAATCAGCACGCCGATTAGCCGGTGTACATTTACCTGCGTCTCGCGGATCAATACTCCTTCCCGGGCATCCGGATCGCCACTCTCTCGAACGTACTTCTCATCAGCTACTCCACCATTGTGCGTATACACATGGCGCCTGTGCATCATCATTTTCGCGAAGGCTACCTCAGCACCAACTCCGCGGAGAAGGTCGATCTCGAACATGGACTTCATCGAGCTGATTGTCGCAGATTCTAGATCATGAAAGAGGACCCTTTGCAGTTCGGATTTTCGACTCGGCTTCATTGGAACTCGTTTTGCAATCTGCGCGGTGATGTCTTTGCAACCAGCGTCAAATTCGGAAACCGCCAACTTAACTGTCTCCACGGGGCCGTCTTGTCCGCTATTCAGTCTCTCGCGTAAGGTGGCAAATGAGGCTTTCAACAATTGTGCATTATTTCGCCAACCACATGATGCGCAGTATCCAAATCGACCGCGAATGTCGTTGAACTCGCCGCAATGGTCGCAATTATAGCGAGTCTGCTGTGTTTCAGAGGTGTAATAAAAGTCCGGTTTCGGTTTGTTCGCTCCGCTGTCAGCGATTGCATCCATATCGATGACGATTTCGCGATCGGTCCCGGGCGGCACATCTTCCTCCATAGCGTTCAGTAACGTATCGATGTAGTGGCGGACGTACGCGAGCTGTGCAGGTGTGAGAAACCTAAAAGCGGCGGTTCGCAAGCCGCAATATGGGCACGTCAGGGGATACACAGCAGGATGTCGTCCGTTTCGGAAATAGCCCGTGCACCGGGCGCATTGATGTCCCCAACATTGGCGCGAATCCGACCCAAGGAAAACTGGGAACCAACCGGCTTGGGGTTGGGGCTCGAATCCTTGACCGATTCCTCCCATCGCAAAGTCTGAAACCGGAATACCTTGGGGAGCTAAGGCGTAGATACCAATCATCGTTGCAGGAGTGGGACGGTCGTGTTGAAAACCTTGGCTATAGCTCCTGTTGCCGTTTGCGTCGCAGACAATGTGAAAGGTAGCTCGACCGCCGCAATGCGCGATCTCCTGAAAATCCTCATATTCTGCCATAATGCGTACATTCCTTTGGTCCGTTTGATTATAGCGCGTCGAGTCCGATTCGCTCGCGCTCATCCGGGCTACGCACGCTCTGTTCCGTCAACCTTAGGCGCGAGCGCAGCGAGCCTCGAAGGGCGACGGCCGAGGCGCCTCGGCCGCATCCTTCGAGGGCCGCTTCGCGGCCGCCTCAGGATGACGGGGCATTGCGTGGGGTCATTCGCAAACGCCGCTGGTATCATCCGGCGTCTGTCGTGCGTTGGCGGTACGCCTCGATCGCCTCGCGCAGCGGCGGCGGCATCGGCACGGCCTTGCGCGTCTCCAAGGACATCATGGCCGTGACCATGTGGGCGCGCAGCCGCTCCTGGCCGTCGCGATGGCACACGATCGCGATGCCGAGCGACGAGCGGCCGACGCGCTCGACCAGGAGCGTCAGGTCGATGACCTCGCCCATCCGGCTCGGAATCTTGAAGTCGCATTCGATGCGCACGAACGGGAAGCCATAGCGCTCCGCCATGACCAGCTCGGCGTAGTCGTGCCCGAGCGCGTCCTTGTACCAGTCTTCGATCAGGCCGTTGAACATGTCGAAATAGTGCGGGAAGTACACGATGCCGGCGGGGTCGCAATGGGAAAAGCGGATCCGCACGCTGCGGGTGAAGGCGCCTGCCGGCGGCACAAATCGGTCCTCATGCATGGGGCTATGTCCTGAGCGCGTTCGCTCGCTTGCGGAGCGCGGCGGCTAGCCGCGGCCGATGAACGAGCGCATGTGGTTCGGCAGGATCGTCGCCTCGTAGAGATTGACCTGCGGCGGCAGCGCGGCCATCAGCACCGCGACCTTGGCGACGTCCTGCGCCGTCATCACGTAATCCTCGGGCGTCTCGCCCACGCCGGCCGTGGTGCGGCCGCGCCGCGTCGTGAACGAGGACAGCGTCGCGCCCGGATGGATGATCGAGGCGACGATGTCGTGCTTGCGCCCGTCCATGGTGAGCTGATGCGTCATGCCTTGCAGGCCGAACTTGGTCACGGTGTAGGGCAGCGAATCCGGCCGCGGCGTCTTCGCCGACACGCTGCCGATATTGATGATGCGTCCGCCCCGCGGCGTCTGCGCCTTCATGAGGCGGATCGCCTCGCGGGCGCACAGGAAGGCGGCGGTGATGTTGATGTCGAGCGCTTCGCGCCAGTACTCGAGCGTGATGTCCTCGGTGTTGCGGTGCGTCGCGATGCCGGCATTGTTGACCAGCACGTCGAGGCGGCCGTAGGTCTTCTGCACGGTGGCGAACAGCGCGGCGACCGCCGCTTCCTGGGTCAGGTCGGCCGGCGCCGGCAGCGCCTCACCGCCGCGCGACTTGATGCCGGCTGCGACCTCCTCGAGCAGCGCGGCGCGGCGCGCCACCAGCACGGTCTTCGCGCCCTCGCCGGCAAACGTCTCGGCAATGCCGCGGCCGATCCCATTGCTCGCGCCGGTGACGATCGCGACCTTGTCCTGCAACTGACTGCCCATGTCGTCTCCCGATTGTCACCTGCCGATTGTGGCACATCGCGTGAGCAAGCGTAGCCCGGATTGCGTGAAACGAAATCCGGGGCAAGTTTTGGCGCCCGTTCCCGGATTTCGCTCGCGCTCGATCCGGGCTACGCTTCCCTCGATGCGGGCTCCGCTCGCCGGATAAGGGAAAACGCCAATGAGCAACAGCACGCCTTCGCTCGCCGAACTTGAACAGCGCATCGCCATCGCGCGCGACAACATCCGGGAGCTCATCGAACAGGCGGCCGGGTATTCAGGCGCCCAGGATGAGGATCGAAACGCGGATCGGATCGCGCAGCAGAACGAGGAGCTCGAAAAATTGACCCGGCAGCGCGATGCGCTGTTGAAGAAATGACGTGTCCTGCGGCTGCCGCCTGGGGCGAGCGCGGCCGCGCTACTTCCCCGCCGCCTTGCGCAGCGCCGCATTGATTCGGTCCTGCCAGCCCGGGCCGGCTTCCTGGAAGAAGTCGAGCACGTCGCGGTCGATGCGCAGCGACACCATTTCCTTGGCGCCGGGCAGCGACGGCGGCTTCGGCTGCAATTCCGCGGGCTTCGGCGCCGTCACCGCCTTGAAGGCCTTTTCGGCGGCGGTGCGCGGATCGTAGGTCGGTCGGCGTGTCATAGCGCTAACTTGGCGGTATCTTGGATCTTGGCGGTATCATAGCACGCCGCTTGCCGGCTCAGCCGCGTCGACCCTCCTTTTCCTGCCCGTCCAGCCACTCCGACAGGCTGCCGGAATTGCCTTTGTTCCGGCCGGCGGATTTTCGCTTCGGGGCGGACGGCTGCGACGGCGCGGCCGCGTCTCTTGCCAACCGCAGCGCCTTGAGCCGTTCGGTCTTCGCTCGCTGCTCTGCCGCCGCGATTTCGTAATCGGCCGTGGCCTTTTTGGCGTCGTTGGCACGCTGCAGGCTCGCGAACTGGGCGTTCGCTTGATGATTTTTGGATTTCTCCACCGCGTCACCGTCCTTTTCCCTGAAATGCTCGCAGGCGCGCAGACATATCAGCCCACGGGCGGGTTTGGTATGGTTGTCCCTGCTTTTCCAAAAAAAAGGACATTGCGCATGCCCGGGCTCCTGCAAGACCACATCGCGGCTGTCACCGGCTCGGGGTCCGGGATCGGCCGCGCCATCGCGCTCGGCTTTGCGCGGGAGGGCGCGCAGGTCGCCGTGCTCGACATCAACGGCGCGGCGGCGGCCGCCACGGCGGCGGACATCCGCGGCGGCGGCGGCAAGGCGCAGGACTTCACGCTCGACGTCACCGACCGCGCGGCTTGCCGCGCCGTCGCGGCGGAGGTCGCCGCGAAAATCGGTCGGGTCTCGATCCTGGTCAACAATGCCGGCATCAACCGGCGCAACGCCTTTGCCGCCGATGCGGATGCCGTGATCAAGGACTGGCAGGACATCATGGCGGTGAACCTCAACGGCGTGTTCAACGTGACGCACGCCTTTCTGGCGCCGTTGCGCGCCGCCAAAGGGCGCATCGTCAATATCGCATCGATCCAGTCGTTCATGCATGTGCGCACGCCGAACTCGCCGGCCTATACCAGCTCGAAGCACGGCGTGCTCGGCTTTACCCGGGCGCTCGCCGCCGAGTTCGGCAAGGAGGGCCTGCGCGTCAACGCCATCGGGCCCGGCTTTATCGAGACGCCGCTCAACGAACAGGTGCGCGCCAGCAATCCGGACCTGGTGCGGATCTTTCTCGACCACACGCCGCTCGGCCGCGCCGGCAAGCCCGACGACATCGTCGGCCCGGCGATTTTTTTGGCCTCCGACCTTTCGGCCTATGTGACCGGCTCGATCGTCATGGCGGATGGCGGCTATCGCGTGATCTGAGCCAGCGTGCGCGGCGCCGCCGGGCCAGCGCGCTCAGGGGTTCGGTTTCGGCGCATGGCTGCGCACCTTGCCGAAATGGTGCGCGAGAAACAGCGCCATGGCGATGGCGCCGAGCGCGGCGGCGATGCAGCCGCCGATGGGCGGCGGCAGCGGCGGAAAGGTGGCGAGCACGAGCGCGCCGCCGATGACGAAATTGATGAAGCCCCACACCACGTTTACGATCGCGGAGGATTCGCCGACGCCCGGCGGCGAGGCGAACGGGGTCTGGAATTTGTTGCCGCAAATGCCCTGCACGAAATGCGGGACACCGTTGGCCAGGAACGCACCGGCAAAAAAGTGAGCGACATAATAGGTCCACGGCATGAGCAGGTCTCCGCTACCCTCTGCGCTGAATAATTCGCGAGGAGGTTGTTCGGTTTCGCCGCCGCAAGGTAGCCCGGATGGCGCCGGCGGGCTACTTGGCCGCCGCGTCGTTGATCGCGCGCAGTAGCGCGAGCAGCGCGCGGTTGATCGGCGTCGCGATGCGGTGGCGCTCGCCGGCGGCGACGATGGCGCCGGTCAGCGCCTCGACTTCGAGCCGCCGGCCGGCCAGGCGGTCGAAATACATCGAGGTGCCGAGCTCGCCCGAGAAGGTGAACAGCGTCGCCATGGCGCGCGCGGCCTCGTCGTCGGCGAGCCGCGCCCCCTCGGCGCGTCCCACCGCTATCGCCTCCTCGAGCAACGTGAGGGCAAGCGCCTTGACGTCGTCCCGCCGCAGCACCGCCTGGCGCTGCAGCGTCAGCGCGGTGATCGGGCTGGCGACGGCATTGATCAGAAGCTTGCGCCACGCCAGCGTGATGAAGTCGTGGCCGAGCTGCACGCGCAGCGGCGTGCCTTCGAACAGCAGCGCGAAGGCGCGCCCGGCTTCGTCGTCCGCCACCACGAAATCATGATTTGATCCTTGCCGCAGACGCACGCGATCGGGCGCGAGCCGCTCGCCGTTGTAATAGACGATCACCGGCATCACCGCGGCGCCGTCGGCAAGCGGCGCGACGCGCTCGACGTGGTCGATGCCGTTCTGCAGCACCGCGACGCGGGTTGCGGGCGCGCACAGCCGCGCGAGCCACGGAGCCGCCGCGGCGGTGTCATGCGTCTTGGTGCACAGCAGCACCCAGTCGGTGGGCTTGGCCTGCGCCGGATCGGTGAGCGCGCGCAGCGGCAACTCGACCGTGCCGTCCGGGCCCTCGAATGTGAGGCGATCGAGCGGCCGGCGCACGCAGGCGACCACGTCGTGACGGCCGGCCGCCGCAAGGCATCCGGCGGCGACGCCGCCGATGCTGCCGAGGCCCACGACCGCCACGGTCGAACGCGCCTGCCCCTCATGGCTCATGACAGCCGCCCCTCTTTACAGCCGCCCCTGGCGTGCGATCCCGCCGCGCCGAAAATCAAGCCGCGGCGAATTCCATTATCGATACCAGTATCGATGACGGGCGTAGCGATGCTCCCAGTATCGATCGGCGTTCCTGGCGGCGGCCGAGCCGCTGAACGGTTCACCGAAGGAGTCGCCGGTGGTGGGCCCGTTCGGGCCGTAATTGCGTTGGCTTTGCGCCAGCGTGACCGATGTCGCGCCCAAGAGCAACGCCAACGCCACGATCAGTTTCGTCGAGGTCATGGTGCAATCTCCAAATTGCGTTTTTCCGTCTTTGAAGAACAGGTCGGCAAACTGTTGCATTCATTCACAAGATAATGCGTCGCCGCGGCGGGAACAATCGTTCGAAGAAGCCGGAACTCACAGCCTCCGAAATTAATCGGCGTCGCTTGCCACGCCCGGAGGGGTCGTTCACTATGCGCCGATGCCGCCGCTCATCCTGAACGGCGGTCCAGCATGCAGGGGAAAGAGATGAAGCTGACTACAGCAGTGTTGATCGTCGTCGGTTGCGCATTCACGGCGGGCAACGCCGGCGCGGCGACCACCGACGACGTCAAATGGATCAATCAATGCGTCACGGACAACAAGGGCGGGGCGTCCGAAGCTATCGTGCTGAAATATTGCACCTGCATGAACAACAAGATGAGCGACAACGAGACCCTGTCGATCACCCAGTGGGAAAAGACGCACGCCACCGAGCGCAAGGCCTGCGATCAGGAAGCCGGCTGGAAATAAGTCGGCAGGCGCAAAAAGCGCCGCATCGCGATATAAAGAAAATATAAAGAACCCGGCCAGCGCGGCCGGGTTTCTTGTTATTGGGTTCGTCCGATCCGGAACCTAGCGTTCCTGCTCAATCCCCGACCTTTGACTGCCCGGTCCCGGCGAGTCGCCGCCATAGCCGTAGCCGTACCCACCATAACCGCCGCCGCCCTGGTAACCGTAGCCGTAGGCATTGCCGTACGGCGCGCCGCGGGATTGATAGCCCTGCGCCCAGGTGACCGAGGTCGCGCTGATGAGCAGTGCCAACGCCACCATCAGTTTCTTCGCCATGCTTTTATCTCCAGGTTTTTCCAAAATTCTTCGTTGCCGTATAGCAACCGACCGGCGGCGCCTTCCGTTCATTCACAAGATGTTGTGGAACGGCGAGGAACAATGGCGGTTCCGTGAACCGCAGCACTGGCTGCGACCAGGGCTGGCTGCAACCAGGACTTCTGCGAACAGCACTGGCTGCGACAATGGGCTCCGGCGAAACGAGCCGGTCTCGTCCAAGCGGCCCTTTGTTTGGTCGCCGTTCCGGGCTAAACCTGCGATCTGGCGCCGGCGCGCCGTGCAAAATCATGAAATCGAGAATCTGGACCGGGATCCTGATCGGCTCGACGATCGGCGGGCTGATCCCGTCGCTCTGGGGCGACGGAATGTTCACCTATACGGGCGTGCTGCTCAGTGGCGCCGGCGCCTTTGTCGGATTGTGGATCGGATACAAAATGTCGACCTGATGCGAAACAGCCGCATCGGGATATGATCAGCCTTGACGCCGCCAACAGCCTCGCAATGGCAGGGCCGATCGACCGGCAGCGACGGCTTGGCGCTCTTCGCGGCCTACGGTCGCGTAATCAGCGCGTAAACCGGCATCGGCGAGGTCCAAGCCACGACGCAGACCGGCTGGCCGAGCCCGGTATTGCCGCAGCCGGTATCCTGTTGGGCAAAAGCCCCCTTGAGGCCGTTCTGCACCACCAGAGCAACCAGTGCTGCTGCGATAACCGTCAAGACGATCCTGGTATAGCGGTCGACCATTGTTTCCTCCTGATTTGCCGTTCGCTCGACTGGCTTTCCGGGCCATCATAGCCGAACTGCGCGGCCTGCGGCCATAGCTGAGCAACGCGGGCGGCGCAACGCGGGCGGAGCAACGCGCGAGCGGACGATGCGGATTTCGCCGGCGGGCGATCCGCGCTAGGTTTCCTGCACTTGCCAAAGGGCCCGCACCCGATGTCCGACTATCTCGAATTCGACCCTGCGACCGCCGGCCGGCGCCAAGTCTATCGCCTGCTCACCGGCGCCGTCGTGCCGCGGCCGATCGGCTGGGCCTCGACCGTGAGCGCCGCGGGCGTCGCCAACCTGGCGCCGTTCAGCTTCTTCACGGTGGTGTGCGTCGCGCCGCCGATGATCTCGCTGACCATCGCGCGCAACCCCGACGGCAGCGAGAAGCACACGCTCAAGAACGTGCGCGCGACCGGCGAGTTCTGCTTCAACGTGGTGACGCAGCCGGTGTGGAAGGAGATGGTGGATTCGGCGAACGCCATCCCGGAGGGGGACTCCGAGTTCGCCAGCACCGGCCTCACCCCGATCCCGAGCGTGAAGGTCAAGCCGCCGCGGGTCAAGGAAGTACCAATCCATTTCGAGTGCAAGCTGCATCAGGTGATCGAGCTCGGCCCCAACCGGCACCCGCTGGTGATCGGCGAGGTGGTGTATTTCCACGTCGATCCGGCCTGCATGACCAACGGCTACATCGACATGCGCAAGCTCGATCCGGTCGGCCGCCTCAACGGCTTCTTCTACGTCACGCTCGGCGAGATTTTCGAGCGCGAGTTTTTCGACGGCCAGCCGCGATAATCCGCCCTAGCCGGCCAGCGCATGGCCGGCATACGCGTAGATCAGAAATCCGACGGCCACGATCAGCGCCATGAGCAGGAGCGGGGTGAGGAACCGTCCGTCATTGTTACGGTCGTGTTGGTTGCGGTCGTGGTGTTGGTCCGGCATGGCATACGCTCTCCAAGCCTCGCCAGGCTAACAAGCGCCGCCGGCCGTCGGTTCCATCGCCGTCTATGTCTTTGGTTTCTTGAACACCTCGACGCGCAGCGGCAGCACGGCGCCGAACCAGGCGGCATGCGCGGTGTGGTCGGTGTAATCGTCGCCGGTTTCCGGGTGCAGCAGGAGGGTCAGGCCGTCGCGGTTGAGCATGAGCCACGGCACGAAGGCGCCAAGCATCTCGGCCGCAAACGCGATCTGATACATCGACTGCGGGTGCGGGCCGACCAGTTCATCGTGCCAGCGCCCGAGCTTGGCCTGCGGAAATTCGGCGGCGATGCACTCGCGCAGGCGCTCGGCGCGGCCGCGGCTCGTCGCCGGATCGTAGTAGACGTGGGCGTGGTAATGCGCGATCGCACGCGCATCCTTGTCCGGCTTTCTTGGCGCCGACGCGGGTTTGTTGGGCATGCCTATCACCTCGCTCGACGGCAAAGCATTCACCATGGGCCCCCCGCCTGCACTGGCCGCGGCCGAGCATAAAGGCTCGCGAGCAGCACGGCGAGGATGCCGGTGAGGAAAATGCCGTCAAAGGTTCCGGCGCCGCCGATCGAGGCGACCGGCGCGCCGAGGCCGCGCACCTTGTCGAGATTGGTGAGGTCGGCGCCGATCAGCGTGCCGAGACCGCCGCCGATATAGGCAAGCGGCGCCGCGTCCTGGCGCGACAGCAGCAAGGCGACGACCGCGGTGATCACGACCGGCATGAACACCGGCACTGCGATGCCAAGCCCGGGCACCGGGTTGGCGAGCCAATGAATGACAAACGCGATGATCGCGGTCGCCACCGCGCCCTTGATCCACAAATCGCGCTTAAGGAGGAGATAGATCGACATCAGCGTCGGGATCACCGCGCCGCCGACATTGACTGCGATCACGGTGCCGACCGAATGGGTGACGACCGGCATCGCGTATTGCATGCCGAAGAAATCGATCACCTGGTTGGACATGACCCGCTCGTCGGGCAGCGTCGCGATCGGAACGTTGAAGTAGCTGCCGATCAACGAGCCGAACAGCAGGAACAGCGCGGCGCGCGGGCTCACGCCCAGGCTCTCGTAGGCTCGCCGCAGCACGGCCAGGACGACCAGCAGCACCGCCACGGCAATGAACAGTCCGACCAGCAAGGAAAAGAACGTGGGCGTCAGCGGCAGGTAATGGAATTCGCTCATCTGCATCGGCTTTGCTCCACAATCGTCATGCCGCCGGCAATCGACCGGCCGCAATGCTGTCATTGCGCGCGAGCCGCCGCAAATCGAACACCGCCGCAGCCGCAGGGTTCGCGTGGCAGGCGCGCCAGGAAACCATAACAGGGATCGCGCCGGCAAATTCCGCCGCGCCGCCTTGTAACCGCAAGGCGCGCGCCTATAATGCGGCGCTTCCTTCGCGCAGGGGATTTTTTAGTGCCGCCGCAGGGGGCAAAACCGGTCGCGATCATCATGGGCAGCCAGTCCGACTGGCAGACCATGAAGCATGCCGCCGAGACGCTCGATGCGCTGGCGGTGCCATACGAGACGCGCATCGTCTCCGCGCACCGCACCCCGGAGCGGCTGTACGCCTTCGCCAAGGCAGCCAAGGCGGCGGGCTTCAAGGTCATCATTGCCGGCGCCGGCGGAGCGGCGCACTTGCCAGGCATGACCGCCTCGCTCACCAGCCTGCCGGTGTTCGGTGTGCCGGTCGAGTCGAAGGCGCTGTCGGGACAGGATTCGCTTTATTCCATCGTGCAGATGCCGCCCGGCATTCCGGTCGGCACGCTGGCGATCGGGCAGCCCGGCGCCATCAACGCCGCGCTCCTCGCCGCCAGCGTTCTGGCGCTGAGCGATCCGGCGCTGAGCAACCGGCTCGACGACTGGCGGCAGCGCCAGACCGCCGCCGTCGCCGAACGGCCGAAGGACGGCGTGTGAGCCTCACCGCGCCCGTTCTCGAGCCGGACGCCACGATCGGCATCCTTGGCGGCGGCCAGCTCGGCCGCATGCTCGCGCTGGCGGCGGCGCGGCTCGGCTTCAAGTGCCATGTGTTCGCGCCGAGCCCGGATTCGCCCGCCTTCGACGTCGTCAACCGGGTGACCCGCGCCGACTACACCGACACCGAGGCGCTCGACCGCTTCGCCGGCGACGTCGACGTCGTCACCTATGAGTTCGAGAACGTTCCGGCGGAGACGGCGACATTTCTGGCCGCGCGCCTGCCAGTGCTGCCCGACCCGAACATCCTGGCGATCACTCAGGACCGCTTCGCCGAAAAGACCTTCATCACCGGGCTCGGCATCCGCACCGCGGAATTTGCCGATGTGGCGGTGCCGGCCGAGCTGGCGGCGGCGCTCGCAAAGATCGGACGGCCGGCGGTGCTCAAGACGCGCCGCTACGGTTACGACGGCAAGGGCCAAGTGGCGATCCGCAACGGCACCGACCCGGCGGCCGCCTGGCGCGAAGTCGGCGGCCAGCCGTGCATCCTTGAAGCCTTCGTTCCTTTCGAGCGCGAAGTCTCGGTGGTGGCGGCGCGCGGCCATGACGGCGCGGTCGAATGCTTCGACGTGACCGAGAACGAGCACCGCGATCATATTTTGAAGTTTTCGCGCGTGCCGGCGGCGCTTTCCGAGGCGGCGGCGCGGGAGGCGCGGCGCATCGCCGAGACGATCGCGGAAAAGTTCGACTATGTGGGCGTGCTGGCGGTCGAAATGTTCGTGCTGGTCGGCGGCGAGCTGCGCGTCAACGAGATCGCGCCGCGAGTCCACAATTCCGGCCACTGGACGCTCGACGGCGCCTCGGTGTCGCAATTCGAGCAGCACATCCGGGCGGTGGCCGGCTGGCCGCTGGCGAGGCCGATCCGCCGCGGCCGGGTCGAGATGGAGAACCTGATCGGCAGCGAGGTCGAGGATTATCGGCGCTGGCTCACCGTTCCGGGAGCGGCGGTTCACCTCTACGGCAAAACCGCAGTGCGCCCCGGCCGCAAGATGGGTCACGTCACGCGGGTCTTTGCCGAGGAGGCCCCATAGCCGCGAAACCGCAGCGCTTATGGACTTTGCGACGCTATTCTGATAAATGCCGCGGCAAGGTGGCGCAGGCCCGGCGCCGGTGCCGCCCCGTCATCCCATGAATCGACCGCAAGGGGAGCACGCGTGCAGGTTCTCGTCCGTGACAACAATGTCGACCAGGCCCTTAAGGCGCTGAAGAAGAAGATGCAGCGCGAGGGCATTTTCCGCGAGATGAAGCTCCGCGGCCATTACGAAAAGCCATCGGAAAAAAAGGCGAGGGAAAGGGCGGAGGCGATCCGCCGCGCCCGCAAGCTTGCCCGCAAGCGCCTGCAGCGCGAGGGCCTGCTGCCGATGAAGCCGAAGCCGACCGGGCCGGGTGCGGCTGGCGGCAGGGCCGGACCGCCGCGCGCCCCGCGCTTCGGCTAAGGCATTGATCGTATTTTGACGGCGGCGCGGGCTCCCGGGGGCCCGCGCCGTTGTTTTGGCGCGCAGGCGCGCTATCGTCTGGCTGCGCGGGTGCCACGAGGCATCGGATGACAGAACCAGGGATCGGGCAGAGCGGAGGCAGGCGTAGGGTGTTTGGGGCCGCCGTTGCGGCGACCGCAATCGCCGCGCTCGCGCTCGCCGCCTGCGCGACGCTCGGCAATCCGACGCCGGACGCCGACAAGGCCGAGACGCTCACCGGCACCTCGCAGTCCAACGTCGCCTCGCTGTCCGAGGTCATCGAGCACCATCCCAACGATCCGCAGGCCTACAACATGCGCGGCTCGGTGTATGGCGAGGCCGGGCATCCGGAGCAGGCGCTGGCCGACTTCAACAAGGCGATCGGTCTCGATGCCAATTACGCGCAGGCCTACGCCAATCGCGGCCTAATCTACCGGCAGACCGGCAAGCTCGATCTCGCGCTCGCCGACTACAACAAGGCGCTGACCATCGACGCCTCGTACGCGCCGGCCTATCTCGGCCGCGGCATCGTGCACCGCGAGCAGGGCCACGGCGGCCAGGCGCTCGGCGATTTCAACAAGGCGATCGCGCTGCGGCCCGACAACGCCGAGGCCTATTACAATCGCGGCCAGCTCTATCAGAGCCAGAACCAGCACCAGTTCGCCATCGACGACTTTACGACGGCGCTCGGCCTCACCACGCAGAAGGTCGCGCCCTTCGTCGCGCGGGCGCTGAGCTATCTGGCGATCGGCAATGCTAAGGCGGCGGCCGCCGATCTCGACGAGGCGGTGCAGCTGGATCCGCAGAACCTAAAAGCCTGGGCCAGCCGCGGGCTCGCCTACGAGCGGCTCGGGCAGAAGGACAAGGCCGCGGGCTCCTACGCCAAGGCGCTCAACATCGACGACAAGTACGAGCCGGCGAAGACCGGCTTCACCCGCGTCGGCGGCAAGGCCGGGCAGACCTACCAGACATTTTGAGGCGACGGCGGCACCCGCACCCACAGAGGTGCGCGGCGGAACCAGGAAGCGACCGATGACCATCGTGCTCAACCACACCATCGTGCCGGCGCGCGACAAGGCGGCATCCGCCCGATTTTTCGCGCGCATCTTCGGCCTCAAGCCGGGCCGGCGGGATAGCCATTTCGCGCCGGTGCGCGTCAACAAGGCGCTGACGCTGCTGTTCGACGACGACACCAAGTTCGAGAGCCATCACTACGCCTTCCACGTCAGCAAGGCCGAGTTCGATGCCATCATGGGCCGCATCAAAAAAGCGAAGATCGCTTACGGCAGCGCGCCGTGGAGCCTCGACGATGGCAAGCTCAACGATTGGAACGGCGGCCGCGGCGTCTATTTTCGCGACCCGAACGGCCACGTGCTCGAGCTCATGACGGCGCCGCAGTAGCCCCGCTGCCCGCGTCGCGTTTCAATCCAGGTCGCCCGCCAGGAAACGGCCGACGGCGTTGAGCGCACCGTTGGCGTCGAGGTCCTCGTGGCCGCCGTCGAGGAAACGCACGATGTGCTTGGGCTTGTTGGCGAGATCGAACAGCCGCTCGCCCATCGCGTAGGGCACGGTCTGGTCGTGCAGACCGTGCAGGATCAGGAGCGGCGCCGTGACCTTGCGGATGCGCTCGTCGGAATGGAATTGATCCTTCATCAAGAACCGCACCGGCAGATACCAGTAGTGCCGCGCGGCGACGTCGGCCGTCGAGGTGAACGGCGCCTCCAGGATCACGCGGCCGACCGGATTTTGCGCCGCCAGCGCCACCGCAACGCCGGAGCCGAGCGATTCGCCCCACAGTACGAGCTGCGAGGGATAGCGGGGCGCCGCGAAATCGTAGGTGGCCTGCGCATCGGCGATGAGGCCGGCTTCCGTCGGCTCGCCGGTCGAGCCGCCGTAGCCGCGATATTCGAGCGCGACGAGACCGACGCCGTCGGCGATGAGCTTGCGGAAGCGCTCGACGCGATAGCGCAACGCGCCGCCATTGCCGTGGAAATACAGGATGACGGGCTTGCGGTCCCGCGGCGCGACATGCCAGGCGATGATTTTCTGGCCGTCGGACGCGGTGAGGCTCACCTCTTCGGCCTCGGCAAATCCGGCCTGCTCCGGCGTGGTGTGGACGGTTTCGGGAAAGTACATCAGCGAACGCTGCGAGAAGTAGACGACCGCGGCGAAGCCTGCATAAAGGCAGGCCGCGATGACGGCGATCCCTGCGAGCGCCGTCACGGCCCGGGAACGCGAGCGCGGGCGCGGCCACTCCCACAGCCGCGCGGCGAAATCGCCGCAGCGTGCGAGTGCGCGCCCGGCGATGGACCGCACCTCCTCGGCGACACGGTGCGCTGCGCGAGCGAATTCGCTGGCATTGCCGATCCTCGAACGGCGCCACGCCGCAACGGAACGCATCATCGCGCCTATCGTCGCGTCGAACGGCACGATCGCACGGCGCCGCCGCTCCGGCATGGTCACATGAAATTGGTTCCGCATGTGGACATGGTCCCGCACGTCGACACGGTTTGGCACGCGAACGTGGTCGTCATGTGAACGCGATGGCGTCGCCACAAAAGCAAACCGGCCGGCTCATGCAAGCCGGCCGGCCGGAATCTGCTTGCCGAACTGCATTAAGTGACAGATCGGATCAGTGACGGATTGTCAGTGACAAATCTGCACGGGCCGTACCGTGTAGCCCTGGCCTTCGACCCAAACCCGGCGCCTCGCCCAGTGGCAGCCGGGTGCGAGTTGCGCGTAGGCGGGAGGCGGCGGCCCAAAGGCTCCCGGAGGTGGCGGCGCATAGGCTCCCGGAGGCGGATACGGATACGGACCCGGAGGAGGCGGCGGCGGATAGTAGCCGGGCGGTGGCGGCGGCGGATTGTTGGCGATGGCGGAGCCGATGATGGCGCCCGCGACCAGGCCGCCAAGGACCCCGGCCCCGACGCCGCAGCCATAGCAGCCCGCGCTTGCAGTGCTCGGAGCAGCCAGACTGGCGAGCCCGATGCTCGCAGCGGCGGCAAATCCGATCAGCGATTTGCGCATGTGTTCTCCTCGTGCGGTCGGCCGGGCGCCGACGCAGAACTTTTTGAGCGGAAGGTCCCCGTAAACCCCCGATGTCCCTGGTGCCGAAACAGGCACCCCCGCTTGCTATTGAGTGCAACTCTTTGGCGGAAGTTTGGTGCAAACAAGATTTGGCACCGCAATCAGGACGCCGCACAATGCAAATTGACGGCGTTCCCGAGCGGGAACGCCGTCAATTTATCCTTTATCAACCAAGCGGAGATTTAGGCGCTCAGCAGCCGCGCACCCAGGCCACGCCGTTCCAGACGGGCCCGCACTGCGGCGGATAGGGATACCCGCCGTAGGGGTAATAGTAGCCGGGAGCATAGTAGTAGGGCCGCGCCGCGATGGCGCCGCCGATAATCGCGCCGGCTGCAAGTCCGCCGATCACCGGTCCGGGACCCCAGCCCCAGCCGCGGCCCCAGCGCGCATCTGCCGTGCTCGACGTCGCCACTGCCGCCGCGGCGATGCTCGCCGTCGCCAACAGTGCAGTCAGAATCTTTCTCATGACATCACCTCGACCAGGATGGGTTCCTCAACGCAACGACGTGCCCCTGAAACCAGGATTGACGCTTCTCGTTGAACGCGAACTGAACGATGATGCCCGAATGTGGCCATTATTTGAAAGCCGCAACGGGCTTGGATCTTATGCATGTCGCTGACCTACGCCATCGGCGATATTCACGGCTCGTTGGACAAGCTCAACCGGCTGATCGCGCAATGCGAGGCGCATGCCGCCGGTCGCTCGATGCTGTTCGTCTTCCTCGGCGATTATGTCGATCGCGGCCCTGATGCCGCCGGCGTCATCCGTCGCTTGATCGATCTCAATGAGGCGACCGGCGGCCGCGTCATCGCGCTCATCGGCAATCACGAGCTGATGGCGCTCGAGGCCATCGAAGGAATCGCGCCGGCGGAGTTTTGGCTGTCGCAGGGCGGCGCGGCGACGCTGCGGAGCTACGGCGTCTCGCACGCGCGCGACCTGCCGCGCCAGCACGTCGATTGGCTGCGTTCGCTGCACTTCGCCTACGACGATGACCGACGCCTGTTCGTTCACGCCGGCATTAATCCGGACCGGCCGCTCGATGCGCAGGACGAGAGCGACCTCGTCTGGATTCGCGAACCGTTCCTCTCGGACCGGCGGGACCACGGCCGCCTGATCGTCCACGGACACACGCCGTTGACGGACCGCAAGCCCGATCTGCGCAGCAATCGTCTGAACCTCGATACCGCGGCGGTGTTCGGCGGTCCTCTGACGGCCGCCGTATTCGACGACGAGCAGACCGAGCCGATCGCATTCCTCCAGGCCCGGTGACGCATCCGCGATCCGGTCGCGTGCGGTGGCGGCCGGGCGTGCAAACGCCTCGATGCGCACGGCCTCGGCCCGGCGCGCGCCCCCTACTGCGACAATCCGCCGCAGGCGTGCGGCCGGTCGTCTCCGCTAGCGCCAAATGCTGAACGACGGGAGCCGCGGGCGCTATGCTCGGGGTCGATTCGCGGCGGGGATTCGGCGGGATTTCATGAGACGCACGACGGCGCGGTTACCAGGCAAGCCGGGCGCAACGTCCGCCGCGGCTGGGCCGAAACCCCACAAGCCGCCCGCGCGCTCGCTCGCCATGCGGCTTGCGGCCGAGGTCGATGCGCTTGCGGCACAGCTTGCCGCCTCGCGGGTGCGCATCAGCGAGCTCGAGACCCGGGTCGACATCGACCCGCTCACCGAGACCTTCAACCGCCGCGGCTTTGAGCGCGAGCTCAAGCGCTCGCTCGCCTACGTCAAGCGCTACGGCGCGAGCGCGGCGCTCATCTATTTCGATCTCGATCAGTTCAAGCCGGTGAACGATCGCCACGGCCATGCGGCGGGCGACGCCGTCCTCAAGGCGGTCGCGGCGGCCCTGCTGCGCCAAGTGCGGGCCTCCGACGTGGTGGCGCGCATCGGCGGCGACGAATTCGTCGTGCTGCTGTGGAACGTCAGCGGCCCTTTCGCCGCGGCCAAGGCCGCCGCCCTCGAAGCGGCCGTCTACGCCACGCCGGTGCGCTGGGGTGCTTCGACGCTGGTGGTCGGTGTCTCCGCCGGCGTCGCGCTGCTTGGCGCGCTCGATAGCCCGGCCGAGGTGCTGGCCCGTGCCGACGCCGCCATGTACGCGCGCAAGGCGCAGCGGAAGGAAGGCGTGATCAGTGAGCCCCGAAGCCGCCGAGCGGCTGTGCGGGAGCCCTAGCGGGTGGCGTTTGGCGCGCCCGAATGGCGGCTCACGCGATGATATCCGGGGTGAGCTGGTCCTCGATGAAGGTAATGCGGTCGCGCAACCGTAGCTTGTGCTTCTTGAGGCGCTGCACCTGGATGACGTCCGCGCCGGGCGAATCCTGCAGCGCCGCGATCGCGGCATCGAGGTCGCGATGCTCCTGTTGCAGGCGCGCCAGCTGCGCCCGAAGCTCGCGTTCTTCCTCTTTGGTCATCGCCGCCTTGGCCGCGACTTGGCCCGGAATTCGCCCGTAAGTCGCTATGGATTATCGCGTTTTGGTTAATGCCCGACAAGCCCGAAGCCGTGCAGAACCCGTGCACAAGGGGGATTTTCCAAAGGCCTCGAACGGAGTATGATCGTGGGTGGTTATGTTGGCGTACGATAAAAGATCGGGTCGGACAGCAATTTGACGCAAGGAGAGAAGCCACATGGCGATTGAATCGCATCTTGCGGAACTTGAGCGACGCCACCACGCACTAGATGACGAGCTCAGCGACGCGCAGGCTCATCTGTCGACGGATAGCTTGAAGATTGTGGAATTGAAGCGACGCAAGTTGCATGTGAAGGACGAGATTGCACGGTTGATGCAGGACGCCCTCGTCCATTGAACGGTTAGGTCGTGTGCCGGGCTCGCCCGGCAATCCATTCTGACTAATCGCACGTACGCGGCGATTGCTGCGTACGTGTTTGTTGTGCGGGCACGCCGCGAATTGCCGCAGCTGCCGCGACGGTTTCCATTGCCGCTGCCACCATGGATGCACGGATCAAGAGGAGGCGTTACACCGCCTTCGCCATGTCGCGCAGCTTGAATTTCTGAATCTTGCCGGTGCTGGTCTTCGGGATTTCCGCGAACACGACGTAGCGCGGGCATTTGTAGGACGCGAGATGCGAGCGGCTCCACGCGATCAACTCCTCGGCGGTCGCGGTCGAGCCGGGTTTTAGTTCTACGAACGCGCACGGCGTCTCGCCCCATTTCTCATCAGGCTTGGCGACCACCGCCACCACCTGCACGGCCGGGTGCTTGTAGAGCGCGTCCTCGACTTCGATCGAGGAAATGTTCTCGCCGCCGGAGATGATGATGTCCTTGGAGCGGTCCTTGAGCTGGATGTAGCCGTCGGGGTGGATGACGCCGAGATCGCCGGAATGGAACCAGCCGCCGGCGAACGCCTTCTCGGACGAGGATGCGTTCTTGAGATAGCCCTTCATCACCACGTTGCCGCGGAACATCACCTCGCCCAGCGTCTCGCCGTCGCGCGGCACGGCCTGCATGGTTTCGGGATCGCGCACGTCGAGCGCGTCGAGCACCGGATAGGCGACGCCCTGGCGCGCTTTCCTGGCCGCCTGCTCGGAGGCGTCGAGCGCGTTCCACTCGCGATGCCAGTCGTTGACGCTGGCCGGGCCATAGGTCTCGGTCAGGCCGTAGACATGGGTGACGTTGAAGCCCGCGGCTTTCATCGCCGCCAGCACCGATTCCGGCGGCGGCGCCGCCGCGGTGACGAACTCGACGACATGCGGCAGCGGCTTGCGCTCGTGCGGCGGCGCGTCGAGCAGCGTCGACATGACGATCGGCGCGCCGCACAGATGCGTGACCTTGTGGTTGGCGATGGCGTCGAAGATCGGCGCCGCGCGCACCGCGCGCAGGCACACATGGGTGCCGGCGACGACCGACAGCGTCCACGGAAAGCACCAGCCGTTGCAGTGGAACATCGGCAACGTCCACAGATAGACCGGATGCTTGCCCATAGCGCAGGTGATGACGTTGGCGAGCGCGAGCAGATAGGCGCCGCGGTGGTGATAGACCACGCCCTTGGGATCGCCGGTGGTGCCCGAGGTGTAGTTGAGCGAAATGGCGTCCCATTCGTCCCGCGGCATCACCCAGGCGAAGTCGGCGTCGCCCTCGCGCAAGAAGTCTTCGTATTCGATATTGCCGAGTCTTTGGCCGGTGCCGGTGAACTCGGGGTCGTCGTAATCGATCACGAGCGGTTTCGCTTTGCAGATCGCCAGCGCCTCCTTCACCACCTTTGAGAACTCGCGGTCGGTGATCAGAACCTTGGCTTCGCCGTGGTCGAGCGTGAACGCGATGATGGCGGCATCGAGCCGCGTATTGATGGAGTTGAGCACGGCGCCCGACATGGCGACGCCGTAGTGCGCCTCGAGCATCGCCGGCACGTTGGGCAGCACCGCCGCAACGGTGTCGCCGCGCTGGATGCCGCGCCGGGCGAGCGCCGACGCGAGCTGCCTCGTTCGCGCGAAGAACTGCCGATAGGTCCAGGAGCGCTTGCCGTGGATGATCGCGGTCTGGTCCGGATAGACCGCGGCGGCGCGCGCCAGGAAGGATAGCGGCGTGAGCGGCTGGAAGTTCGCCGCATTGCGGTCGAGGTCGGTGTCGTAGGGCGTCGCCATGGCTTTCCCCTCGCGGCCGGCTTGGAGCCTAGCGAAAGGCGGCGGGTGCGATCAATGCGGGCGGGTCGGCGCGGCACACCTTGCCGGCGCCGCGGCGGGGCCAAAAGACCTCAATAGTCTTTCAACAGCCGCTCGATGTAATCGAGCTCTTCCTGCGGGCGGGCGAAGTCGCCGAAGCGCTTGCGCAGCTCTTCGATGATGCGGCGGGCGCGCTGCACGTCGATCTCGCCCGGCACCTTCACGGTGACATCGTCGCCATAGTCGCGCCCGCGCAGCGGACGGCCGAGCGGATCGGTATCCTGCTGCGCGCGCGACTGCCCGAGCCGGCCGGGCTGGCCGCCGGGGCCCTGGCCGAGCTGCTGCTGCATCGATTGCGCCAGCGACTGCGCGCCCTTGCGCAAGGCGTCGAGCGCGCGGCCTTGCGACTCGACGGCGTTGTCGGCATTGCCCTCGCCCAGGTTGCCTTCGGCATCGCCCATGGCGTCGCCGGCACGGCCGAGCTGGTCCATTTCGCCCTGGCCTTGGCCCTGGCCTTGCTGACCCTGCTGGCCTTGCTGACCCTGCTGGCCTTGCTGACCCTGCTGGCCTTGCTGGCCTTGCTGGCCGAAGCCGCGATTCTTGAGATCCTCAAGGAGCTTGTTGAGCCGGTCGCGCAGCGCCTGCTGGTTCTGCCGCAGCTCGCCCATCTCGTTGCCCTGCTGGCCTTGCTGGCCTTGCTGGCCTTGCTGGCCTTGTTGGCCCTGCTGGCCTTGCTGCCCCTGTCTGCCTTGCTGGCCGCGCTGGGAATTCTGCCGGCGCTGATCCTGGCCCTGGCGGAAGGTGCGATCACGCAAATTCTGCTGGTCGCGGATCATGTCGCCAAGCTCGTCGAGCGCCGACATCATGTCGTCGCCGTCGTCGCCGTTCATGTCCGGCGTCGCCATCTGCAGATTTTCCATCATCTGCTGCAGTTCCTGCAGCAGCTGACGCGCCGCATCCTTGGCGCCGTTGCGCGCCAGGTTTTCCAGGCGGTCGAGCATGCTCTGCAGGTCGCGCTGGCTCAGCACCCGCGAATTGCGATCGAGCGGCCGCGCCGCCTGCCGATTGTTGCGCAACTGGTCCTGCATCGCCTGCATGAAGCGATCCATCGCCGCGCGGAGCTGATCCATCAGCGCCTTGAGCTCCTGGTCGCTGGCGCCACGCTCCAGCGCCTGGCGCAGCGCATCCTCGGCATTGCGCAGCGCGGCCTGGGCATCGGCGATGTCGCCGTCCTCGATCCCCACCGCCATCGACCAAAGCCGGCCGGCGACGTCGCGCAGGTCGTCGTCGGTATTGGCGCGCACGAGCGACCAGAAGATCGAGCGCAGCCCGAGATAAATGCCGGCATCGCGCGTAAATTTCTCCGGCGCCAGCGCCAGCGCGTCGAGCGCGGTGGTGACCATGGGCCGCGAGCGGGCATCGAGCACGAGGTTGCGGCGCTGCTCGACGAGCGCGCGCGCCAACGGCTTGGTGAAGATGCGTTCGGGCAGGCGGAACGCGAACGGCTCGCTCTTGCCCTCGTTGCCGCCTTCGTCGCGGGCGATCAGCGTCATCAGTACGTCGGCACCGGCCCACGGATGGTCGGTCAGGTCCTTGATGGTCTGGGCGACGCCGTTGCGGGTGCGCGCCTGCGGCAGCACCAGCGCGAAATCGGGCGGGCCGAACAGCGGGTGCGGTCCCTCGCCCGAGGCGGCCGCCTCATCCTTGCGCGCGAAGGTCGCCTGCGCCTCGGTGACCCCGTAGTCGTCCTCGAGCCGGTAGGACAACAGCAGCGAGCCGCGGTTCTGCTGCTCGGGATCCTTGGTCAGTGCGATGGTCGGCGGCTTGTCGGGTATGGCATTGAATGGCCAGGTCACGTCGTCGCCGATGCCGCGCAGCGTCGCGGCACCGGTCGAGGCGATCGTGAACCGATACTCCTGCGTACCGGCCGGGGCATGCGCCGCCTCGTCCTTGGCGGCGGTCACGCCGCCCGAGCCGGACACGGCGAGGCCGCTCTTGCCGGTCGCGCGCACCACCAGCGTGCTGTTGACCGGCACGGCGAGCGGCCCGCTCTCCTGCGCGGCGGTTTCGCCGGGATGAATGCCGGGAAGGATGATCGGCGGCCGGCCGGTATAGGGCGGCGGCGTGACCCAGGCGTCGACGCGGAAATTCGCCGGCAAGACCACGCCCTGCCAATCGAATGCCGTCGCAATGCGCTTCCAGCGTTCGCCGCCAGCGGCGAAGAAGGTGGCGACGCAGGCGATGAGGACCAGCGCGCGCAGCGCGTAGGGGTCGCGGCCGGCGACGCGCGGCGACGGCCAGCCCGGCTTGAACGTGCGCGCGGCCTGGCGCGCCCGCTCGACGTGCGCGTTCCACAGCGCCAGCGAATACGGGTCTTTCGGCGTGACGGCGAGTTGGTCGGCGATCGTCGTCGCCGGGCGATGGCGCAGCCCGCTGCCGCGATCGAGGCGGCGCAGACCGTCGGGGGCGCCGGGCATGCGCAGGAACACGAACGGCAAGGCAGCCGCCACGGTAATGGCCGCAAATCCCAGCAGCACCACCGCGCGGCCGAGCGGCGGCAGCCACAGCCACAGTCCGAGCCAGGACAGCGCCAGAAACAGGCCGATCGCGGTCGCCAGCGTTGCCAGCGCCGGCCACAGCCGTTCCCAGAAGATCGCTAAGCGGGCGCGCCGCAGCGCCGTCTCCAGCAGCGAGCGGGCCGGATCGGCGCCGCGCTGCTCAGGGCCGGCGTTGGGCAAAGTCCCTTCCGTCACACAGGTCTCCGCAAAACAGGTCTCCGCAACCCGGTGGTCTCCGTAACCCGGTCTCCGCAAACCGCGAAAAACCGCAAATTTGGCAAGACAACACGCTAACGTCACAACAAGTTAACATGAGGGCGGGTTCATGGCACCCGGCCATCACAGTCGTGCTATGCAAAATCACAGCCAATCCGGCAGCCGGTCGAGGGCAATCAGCTCCTCGACGCCGACCCGCGGCCGCACCAGCGCCCATTCGCCTGCCCGCACAAGCACTTCGGGGACCAGCGCGCGGGTATTGTAGGTGCTGGCCTGAACCGCCCCGTAGGCGCCGGCCGACATGACGGCGAGAAGGTTGCCCGGCTGCGGCGCCGTAAGTGAGCGCTCGAGCGCGAGGAAATCGCCTGATTCGCAGACCGGCCCGACCACGTCGGCGATGATTCGGCGCGCGCCGACCTCCGGCTCCCGCACCGGGCGGATATCGTGGTGGGCGTCATAGAGCGTCGGCCGGATCAGGTCGTTCATCCCCGCATCGACGATGACGAAGGTCTTGGCCTCGCCGTGCTTCACGTAGAGCACGCGGGTGACCAGGATGCCGGCATTGCCGACGATGAGACGGCCCGGCTCGAAAATCAGCCGGCAGCCGAGGCCCTGCGTCGCGCGCTTGACCAGGGCCGCATAGGCGTGCGGATCTGGCGGCGGCTCGTTGTCGTCGCGATAGGGAATGCCGAGGCCGCCGCCGAGATCGATGTGGCTGATGGCATGGCCGTCGCCGCGCAGCACGCGCACGAAGTCGGCCAGGAGCGCAAAGGCGTCGCCGAACGGATCGAGCGCGGTGATCTGGCTGCCGATATGCATGTCGACGCCGACGACGCGGACGGTTTTGAGCCTGGCGGCGGCGGCATAGACCTCGCGCGCCCGGCTGATCGGAACGCCGAACTTGTTCTCCGCCTTGCCGGTGGCGATCTTGGCGTGGGTTTTCGGGTCGATGTCAGGATTGACGCGAATCGAGATGTCGATGCGGCGGCCTTTGCCGGCGGCGATGGCGGCAAGGAGCTCAAGCTCCGCTTCGGATTCGACATTGACGCAGAGAACGCCGTGGTCGACCGCGAGCGCGAGCTCGCGCGAGGTCTTGCCGACGCCTGAGAACATGATCTTTTCCGGCGCGACACCGGCGGCGCGGGCACGCAACAGCTCGCCTTCGGAGACGACGTCGGCGCCCGCCCCGAGCCGCGCCAAGGTTGCGATCACGGCCTGGTTGGAATTGGCCTTCAGGGAGTAGCAGACCAGCGCATCGACGTCGGCGAACGCGCCGGCGAAGACGCGGTAGTGCCGCTCGAGCGTCGCGCTCGCGTAGCAATAGAACGGTGTGCCGACGGCCTCCGCCAGCGCGACAAGGTCGACCGCCTCGGCGTGCAGCACGCCGTCGCGATAGGCGAAGTGGTGCATGGCGGGTGTTTAGCGCGCCGCCGCAGGCTCCGCCACAGCGACGGCCCGCCGGCGGCCCGGCGCGGCTATTGCAGCAGCCAATCGAGAAAGAACGGTTTTTTCTGACCGGGCCCGGCCACCGGCCTGCCCTGGGAATCGACGCCGGTTTTCGCCGAAGTATCCGGGGTCACGCCGCGAATGGCGGCCACCTCTGAGGGTGGCACCGGCGTCGCCGCCGCGCTCGGGGCGACCGCCGGCCCGGGCGGCAATTCGCGCGGTCCGACGCGCCCGCAAGCGGCGAGCGCGAGGCCGGAAACGGCGACCACGGCAAGCGCCATGCCGACGCGCAAACAACGATGACGGGCCAAAAAAGTCTCCTCCGCGCCCTCACGATCGGGACGCTAGGAGACCCGAACGCGGCGGCGAGATTGTGTCGGCAAGGTCTTGCCACGGCGTTTACGCCTTTTCCTGCAACCGCTTGAGCCATCGCCTGGCCTGCGCCCGCACGTTCTTCGGCGCGGTGCCGCCATAGGCGGCGCGGCTCCCCACCGACTTGGCGACCGCGAGCACGCCGAACACCGCCTTGGTGATCCGCGGCTCGACCGCCTGCATGGCCTTGAGCGGCACCTCATCGAGCGCGATGCCGGCCTCGGCCGCCTTCGCCACGATCGTCCCGGTCACGTGGTGGGCCTCCCGGAACGGCAGCTTGAGGACGCGGACCAGCCAGTCGGCAAGGTCGGTCGCGGTCGAATAACCCTCGCCCGCGGCCTCCCGCATGCGCTCGGCATCGGGCTTCATGTCCTGCACCATCCTGGTCATGACGGCGATCGACTGCGCCAGCGTCGCGAATGCGTCGATGGTGCCTTCCTTGTCCTCCTGCATGTCCTTCTGATAGGCGAGCGGCAATCCCTTCATCACCATCATGAGCGCGGTGAGCGCGCCGACGACGCGGCCGGTCTTGGCGCGGATGAGTTCGGCGGCGTCGGGATTGCGCTTCTGCGGCATGATCGAGGAGCCGGTGGTGAAGCGGTCGGACAGCCGGATGAAGCCGATGAGCGGCGACGACCAGATCACGATCTCCTCGGCGAACCGCGACAGGTGCACGGCAGCGATGGCGCAGGCCGACAGCGTCTCCAGCACGAAGTCGCGGTCGGCGACCGCGTCGAGCGAGTTCGCCATCGGCCGCGCGAAGCCGAGAGCCTTGGCGGTCATGGCGCGATCGATCGGAAACGATGTGCCGGCGAGCGCGGCGGCGCCGAGCGGGCTTTCGTTGAGGCGGGCGCGCGCATCGGCGAACCGGCCGCGGTCGCGCGCCGCCATCTCCACATAGGCGAGCAGATGATGGCCGAAGGTCACGGGCTGCGCCGGCTGCAGATGGGTGAAGCCCGGCATCACCGTGTCGGCGTGCTCGAGCGCCTTCTCGGCGAGCGCGCGCTGATAGGCGGCGAGCGCGGCGTCGAAGCCGTCGATCGAATCGCGGACCCAGAGCCGAAAATCGGTCGCCACCTGGTCGTTGCGCGAGCGCGCGGTATGCAGCCGTCCGGCGGCCGGGCCGATCAGCTCGGCGAGCCGGCTCTCGACGTTCATGTGGATGTCTTCCAGGGTGCGCTTGAAGCTGAATTTGCCCGCTTCGATCTCTGACAGGATCGTGTCTAGACCGTGAGCGATCCGCTTTGCATCCTGCGCCGTGATGATGCCCTGCTTGGCGAGCATCGCCACATGGGCCTTGCTCGCGGCGATGTCCTGCGGGTAGAGGGTCCAGTCGAAATCGATCGAGGCGTTGAAGGACTCCGCAGTCGGATCGGGCTTGGAGCCGAAGCGTCCGCCCCACATCTTGTTGCTCATGACACCTTGCTCATGAAGCCTTGCGCCGAGGTTTAACCGTCGATGTCCGAGCCGCCTGCCGAGCCGTCCGAGAAGGTCCGCCGCCGCCCGATATCCGCCATCGTGGTGCTGGCGTTGTGCGGAACCTTGTCGGTGCTGGCGGGGGTATACGGGATTGACCGTCTGCGAGGCAATCCGGCCGACGCCGCCTGCGCCCCCGCGGTCGAGACCGCCGCGCGGATCGCGCCGCTCGCGCATGGCGAAGTGGCGGCGCTCAGTGTTGCCAAAACCGCGTTCCGGGTCCCGGACCTCGCCTTCAAGGACGCCGCGGGCCACGACCGCACGCTCGGCCAGTGGCGCGGCCGTACCGTCCTCCTCAACCTCTGGGCCACCTGGTGCGTGCCGTGCCGCAAGGAGATGCCGGCGCTCGACGCGCTCGAAGGCGACCTCGGCGGACCGAACTTCGAAGTGGTCGCCATCAATATCGACACCCGCGATGCGGAGAAGCCGCTCGCCTTCCTTAAGGAGATCGGGGTCAAGCGGCTCGCCTATTATTCCGATCAGAGCGCCAAGGTGTTTCAGGACCTCAAGCTCGCCGGCAAGGCCTTCGGCATGCCGGCGACGCTCATTGCCGACCGGTCGGGCTGTGAGATCGGCAATATGGCGGGCCCCGCCGAATGGGCGAGCCCCGACGGCGTGACGCTGGTGAGCGCCGCCATCAACAGCCCGGACTGAGCGCGGCGAAATCCGAAGAAGGGAGCGCCATGCGGATCGATCGACGAGCGGCGCTGCGCGGCCTCGGCGCCGCCATGGCGATCGGCCCCGCACGCCATGCCGCTGCGCAGGAAACCTACCCCGCAAGGCCGATCCGGATCATCGCGCCATCCACCCCGGGCGGCCCCTACGACATCATTCCGCGGCTCGTCGACGATCACATCGCCCGCAAGCACGGCTGGACCATCGTCATCGAGAATCGCCCGGGCGCGAGCGGCATCGTCGGCGTCGTCGCCGCCAAGCAGGCGCCGCCGGACGGCTACACGCTCGTCGTTCCGAGCGCGGCGACGCACGGCTCGGAGCCGGCGTTCAATCGCTCGCTGCCCTACGACCCGTATCATGATTTCGCACCGATCATCCTCTTGGCGCAGGGCGCGCTCGTGCTCCTGGTCGGCAGGACGATGCGCGCCGATTCGGTCCCGGCGCTGATCGCGCTCATTCGCTCGGGGCCGGGCGCGCTGAAATTCTCCAGCGCGGGCTACCTGACCCAGCAGCATCTCGCCGTCGCGATGATGCTGCAGCGCGAGGGTTTGCCGCAGGACGCCTGCACCCATGTGCCGTACCGGGGGCTGATCGAGGCGGTGCGCGGGCTCCTTGCCGGCGAAGTCGATTTCATGATCGTCAGCACCGGATCGGTGCGGGGCTATCTCGCAAACGGCGACCTCCGCGCGCTCGCGATCACGTCGCCGGCGCGTTCGCCGCGGCTGCCGGACGTGCCGGCATTCGCCGAGATCTATCCGGGCTATCAGGTCATCGCCTGGTGCGCGCTCGCGGCGCCGGCGCGCACGCCGCCGCCGATACTCGAGCGCTGGAACGCCGTCGCCAATGAGGCGCTCGCGGACGAAGAGGTCCGCAAGCGCGTCGAGAAGCTGGAGTACGACGTCCGCGGCGGATCGGCGGCGGACTACACGGCATTCTTCACGCACGATATCGAGAGCTACCGGGCGCTCGCCGCGGCGACCGGGCTGCGGGAAGATTGAGCGACGCGCAATGACCGGGCACCGCCGCATCCCCGCCGCAGGTGCTGGTCTCCTCGCGCTGCTCGGCGCAACCGTTGCGGCCCGCGCCGAGGGGGACTGCCGCGACATCGAGCGCAACTACAAACTGATCGGCGCCGAGGTGACCTCGGTGCAGACCAACACGGCGCTGTTCGCGGCGGCCGACAGCGGTTGCGAGGCGCTCGCGCAAAAGCTGATCGACGCCGGCGCCGCGCTGCTGGCGCGCGACCGTTTCGGCGCCATGCCGCTGGCCCACGCCGCGCGCGAGGGCCGCGTCGCGCTGGTCAAGCTGTTTCTCACCGCTGGCGCGCCGATCGATGCGCGCAACATCGACGGCAATACCGCCCTGTTCGATGCCGCCGAGCGGCAGAAGCCGACCACCGTGACCTTGCTGCTGGCCAAGGGCGCCGATCCCAATCTGCCCGGACGCTCCGGCCTGACGCCGGTCATCGCGGCGGCGTTCGCCGGCAATGACCGCATCGTCGCGGACCTCATCGCGCACGGCGCCGACCCGCAGGCGCGCGACAGCACCGGCAAAGCGGCCATCGTCTATGCGGCCGGGCGAGGTTTTGACGACGTGGTGGCGCGGTTGCTCGATGCCGGCGTCGACGCGCGCGCGCGCTACGGTAACGAACTCACCGCCCTGATGTGGGCGGCCGGCCACGACGAGGGCGTCGGCGCCGCCGCGGTCGCGCGCGTTGTCGATCTCCTTCTGGGCCACGGCGCGGCGATCGATGACGCCGACAATCGCGGCCGCACCGCGCTGATGATCGCCGCCGCAAGCGGCGACGACGCCGTGGTCGATCTCCTCATCCGCCGCGGCGCCGACCGCACGCGCCGGGACAAAGAGGGCAAGACCGCGCTCGATCTGGCGGCAAACGACGCCGTGCGCGCGAAGCTCGCCCCGTAACCGTCATTGCAAGCCGGCAAGGTACGTCGCGAGCGCCGCGATGTCCGCCTCCGAGGTCGCCTTCATGAGATCGGTCATGCCGGGATTGTTGCCGCGCGCGCCGGAGCGGAAGTCCGTCATCGTCTTGGCGAGATAGTCGTGGTGCTGGCCGGCAAGCCGCGGCTGCGTGCTGTCGCCCTTGTAGTTTTCCTGGTGACAGCCGGTGCAGACCACCGAGGTATTGGCGCGCTGCGCTTGCGCCGTGATCGCGGCCGAGGCTTGTGGCTGCTGCAGATCGGGCCAGAGTTTTTGCGAGAAATATTGCGCCAAAGGCAGGAAATCGGCCGGCTCGAGGTTCTGCATGATCGGCGCCATCAGCTCGTTCTTGCGCGCGCCGGATTTGAAATCGCGAAGCTGCAGGAAAAGGTAGCCAAGCTGCTGGCCCCAGATCACGGGGATGACGGATTGCTGCGGCACGCCATTCTCGCCATGACAGGCGGTGCAGACCTGCGCCTTTTCCTCGATGCCTTGCGCGCGCGCGGCGCCGGGAGCTAGCGCGATCAGGCCAACGAGCGTCACCCAGATCTTTCGCATGGAAGATTCCGCCTATTCTCCGTCATTGCTGGGCGCCGCGCAGAGGAGCGCGAGCAGCCGTTGGCTCGGCCCCCTAATAACAGATATGGGACGGGCCATTTCCGGTCCCGTCCCCAACACTGCCGTCATCGATCGGGTCGCGCTACTCGGTCGTGAAGGCGATGATGCTGTTGCCACGCTTGGAGTTGACTTGCACGTTGCCGCCGGCCGCGACCACGACGTATTGCTTGCCGCCCACCGTGTAGGACGACGGTGGCGCGTTGACGCCGGCGCCGGCCTGGAACTGCCACAGGATGCTGCCGGTGCGCGCATCATAGGCTTTGAACAGGCCGTTGCTTTCGCCGGCGAAGACGAGCCCGCCGGCGGTCGCCAGAATGCCGCCGATCATCGGCTCCGGCGTCTTGACCTGCCATTTGATCTTGCCGGTGTTGTAGTCGACCGCGGTGATGTTGCCGAACTGCGTCGAGCCCGGAATGATGGTGAAGGCGCCGCCGAGCCACAGCTTGCCGCCCGGATAGGGCGAGCTGTTGATCGTGTAGGTCATCGCCTGGTGCAGGTTGATCGCATAGGCGAGACTGAGGCCCGGATTGGTCGCCATCGGTGACCACTCGACGCCGCCGTTCGCTCCGGGGAGCATGCGCGCGCCTTGCTCCGGCGCGACCGGCGTCGGCAACGTCCACATGCCCGTCTGGTCGACCATGGCGTCGGAGAAGCGGATCAGGCTGCAATCCTTGCGGTCGTGCACGTAGATGTTGCCTGTCTTGCCGGCGTGGATGACGCCGGGGATGGTCTTGCCGCTCTTGTCCTTGACGTCGACCAGCACCGCCGGGCTCGTCGCGTCGAGATCCCAGACGTCATGCGGGACGTACTGGAAGTGACAGACGAACTTGCCGGTATCGAGATCGAGCGACACCAGCGAGTCGGTGTAGAGATTGTCGCCCGGGCGTTGCGCGCCGTCGAGGTCGGGCGACGGATTGCCAACCATGAAATAGATGCGCTTGGTCGCGAGATCGACCGCCGGGTTCTGCCACACGCCGCCGCCGAGCGTCTTGAAGGGATCGCCGGTCTTGCCAAGCTGGTCCTTCTCGGCCGCGATGTCGCGGTGCAGGTCGCGGCCGGTCGCATCCTTGGTGGCCCAGACGCCGACCGAGTTCTCCGGGATGGTATTGAACGTCCACAATAGCTTGCCGTCGTTGGCGTCAAAGGCTTTGACGAAGCCGCGGATGCCGTATTCGCCGCCGTTGGTGCCGATCAGGATCTTGCCGTCAACTGCGGTCGGCGCCATGGTCTCACTGTAGCCGAGCGTCGGATCGGCGATGTCGCTGGTCCAGACCGGGTTGCCGGTCTTGGCGTCGAGCGCGACCAGCTTGGTGTCGAGCGTGGCGACATAGACCTTGTCGTTGTAGACGGCGACGCCGCGATTGTTGGGCCCGCAGCAGTAGGTCGTGATCGGACCCATGTGGTGGGCATAGTGCCAGAGCTGCTCGCCGGTCTGCGCATTGAGCGCGTAGACGTGGTCGAACGAGGTGGTGACGTACATCACTCCGTTCACCACGATCGGCGAGGTCTCCATCGACTCGCGCACGTCGGTCTGGAAAATCCAGGCCACATGCAGCCGCTTGACGTTGGCGCGGCTGATCGAATCGGCCGGATGGAAGCGCTGCTGGTTGTAGTCGCCGTTGGTTTGCAGGAAGTTCTTGCTGTCCTTTGCGGCGCCATTGAGCATGGCCTGCGTGACCGTCGGCGCCGGCGCCGTGGCGGCGGCCGTGCCGGCAGTCTGCTTGACCTCCTGCGCGCTTGCGGCGCCGATTGCCGACAGCGAGAGCGCGAATGCGCCGGCGACCCAACTCGTCTTGCCAAATCCTGTCATGGGCTTCCTCCTGTGGACGTTCGAAGCGCGCTTCGAAGTGGCGGACTTCGAATTGCGCGTCGGGTTGTTTTGGTAAATACGTTGCCAGAAGTTCCAGGCGAGCGTGACAATAGCCCCGCGTACTGTCAAGGCGAACACGACGCGATGCTGCGCGTCGGCCGGCGCCCGCCTGCGCGGTCAGCGCATATCGGTTGACAGCGCCCGCGGCGCGGCTATACTTAACCATATGGTTAACGTTCGCAGCTCAGCGCTCGACCGCACCTTTGCGGCGCTTGCCGATCCGACGCGCCGCGCGCTGGTGACGCGGCTCGCCGAGGCGCCGGGCATCTCGGTGAGCGCGCTCGCGCAACCGTTTCCGGTTTCGCTGCCGGCGATCATGAAGCATCTCGATGTTCTCTCCGATGCCGGGCTGATTGCGCGCGCCAAGAGCGGGCGCATCGTCTCCTGCCGGCTCAATGCCACGCCCATGCAGGACGCGATGGCGTGGCTCAATCGCTACGAAAAGTTCTGGTCCGAGCGGCTCAATCGCCTTGCCGCGTTCCTGGAGGAGGAAGAAACATGGCCGTCCAAACCGCCGCCAAGCCAAGTCTCACCCTCAAGCGCCGTCTCAAGGCGCCGCCGGCCAAAGTCTTCGCCGCGTGGACCGACCCGGAGAAAGTGAAGCGCTGGATGGGTCCGGGCGAAGTCAAAGCGCTCCACGTCGAAAGCGATCCGCGCACCGGGGGCCGCTACCATTGGGTGATGCAGGCGCCGGACGGCGAAGAGCACGACGTCAGCGGCGTGTACCGCGAGGTCGTCGCCGACAGGAAGCTCGTCTTCACCTGGGCGTGGAAGACCATGCCGGAGCGTCAATCGCTGGTGACGGTGCTGCTCGAGCCCGATGGCGACGGCACGTTGCTCACCCTCACGCACGAGCAGTTCTTCGACGAAGAGGCGCGCGACCGCCACCAGAGCGGCTGGAACGGCGCGCTCGACAAGATGGAGAAGCTTTTCACGTGATCGTCATTCGTCGCGCCGCAACTGCCCCGCGACGTAGTTGAAAGAACCTCGCGCCGCCGGCGGCGGGGAAGCAACAGGAGCCATTCATGCGCGGAACACACGGCCATTTCTTCTGGAACGAGCTGCTGACGCCGGACGCCGAGCGGGCGAAACGGTTCTACAGCCAAACGATCGGATGGTCGTTCGACGCCATGTCGGCGCCGGACGGCGCGACCTACTGGGTCGCCACGATGGACGGCCAGCCGGTCGGCGGCATTTTCCCGACCGACCGGCCGGGTTTTGAGGGCGTGCCGGAAGCCTGGATGTCCTATCTGGCGGTCGACGACATCGATGCGCGAGTCACGAAGGCGGTCGCGGCCGGCGCCAAGCTGATGCGCCCGATCTTCGACATTCCGAATATCGGGCGCATCGCCATCCTGACCCAACCCGGCGGCGCCGGCGTTGGCTGGATCACGCCGGTGTCGTGAAACGCCCGCCGCCGCGGTCGGACCGCAGGATCAATCAACCAAACAGGACCAATCAAACAAGAGGAGTCGACCATGAAGCTCTATGGCTTTCCGCCTTCGCCGAACACCTGGAAGGTGCGCGCCGTCGCCGTCCATCTCGGCGTGCCGCTGGAACTCGAATTCGTCGATCTGACCAAGGGCGGCTCGCACGCGCCGGCCTATCTGGCGCTCAATCCGACGGGCCGCACCCCGACGCTGGTCGACGGCGATCTCAAGCTGGGGGAATCGAATGCGATCATGCAGTATATCGCCGGCAAGACGGCGAATACGCTATGGCCGAGCGACCCGCGCACGCGCGCCGACATCACGCGCTGGCAATGCTGGCAACTCGCGCATTGGGGCAAGGACGCCTGCGAGCCGCTGACGTTCCAGCGGCTGGTCAAGAAAATCTTCAATCTCGGGCCGCCCGACGAAGCCGTCGTCGCCAAGGCCACCGAGGCCTTCAACAAGGAGGCCGCGGTGCTCGACGCCCATCTGGCGAAGCAGCCCTATCTGGTCGGCGACAGCCTCACGCTCGCCGATTTCTCGGTCGGCGCCTCGATGATGTACGCCAAGGAAGCGGAAATGCCGATCGCGCCTCTTGCTCACCTGCGGGGCTGGTTCGAACGCGTCGCGGCGCTGCCGTGCTGGCGCGAAACCGCGCCGCAAATGCCCAAAGCGGCATAAGCAAGCGGCTGACAGAAGATGGACGGCGGATGAACGCACATCCGTCCGTCGTCTTCGGTCCTGCCGTCATGCGTTATCGGGTCGGCACCGGCTTGTCGCCGCGGTAGTCGTAGAAGCCGCGCTGCGTCTTGCGGCCGAGCCAGCCGGCCTCGACATATTTCACCAACAGCGGGCACGGCCGGTATTTTGAGTCCGCCAAGCCCTCACGCAGCACCTGCTGTCGGCGACGCCGCAGGAGAAGACGACCGGCAACGCGCTCTACAACTACGAAATCACCGAATTCCCCAGCGATGAGCGTCCCGGCGCCAGCGTGTTCTATAAAGATGCGGCGGGCGCCGTGTTTCACACCTATTCGACCTACGGCCGCGGCCTCGGCATGCTGATCGGCGCCTACAATTTCCTCGACCTCGCCCCCAAGGGCCGCGACGAAGTCGGGCTCGCCTGGCCGATGGTTTGGGTGCGCCACCACGCGCAATATGTCGAGCCGAAGAAGCCGGACCCCTGCTGCGATTGAGCGCCGCGCGCCGTGCCGCATACCAGGACGGCCATCCATGTCTTCGCGATCCGGCGCGACGAGGCCGTGGCAGCGTCATGGAACGTGGCAACGTCATGGAAACGGTGTATTACAACCGCGCCTTTTGAGAATCGCGACCATGACGATCCGCATTTGCGTGGAGGAAGACATGCCGAGTGCAAAATTCCGGCGCCGCACGAAATTCGGCTTTGGCATCGCGCCGCTCTTGTGCCTGCTTTGCCCGGCCGGAGCGGCGCTTGCGCAGAATTACATCCCTGCAACAGCCGCTCTGGTCAATTTGAATCCGGGAAAGGTTTGCGCGATCGGCAGCAGTAAGAATAACACCACCACCTCCCCCGCGATCTCGCCCTACTACCTGGCCAAAAACGGTCAGGGGCTCGGTGTATGGTTGCCGGTCGGTCCCTTGACGCCGTCGGTGTCGGCCCTCCAGGTCGGCACAGACATCACGAGCATTCAAACGAGTCCCAGCGACCAGCCCTACATAAACTCCGCTGCGATAAGGTTCTTCATCATCGACAATCCCAGCAGCATAAACTGCTCGGATATCACTTTCACATTTACGAATACGACCACAGGAGACCTCGCCGTCTCGTACTATCCCTATCCTCAGGCTCTTTTCGAAATGACGGCCTGGAAATCGGGCGACTCCAACGTTCTCACGATAGACACCTCGAACGTCGACAGTTTTGAAGCCCCCTTAATGATGAAAGTCTGGAACGGCGCGACGACGCTCGCCGAACTCGGCAACCCGGTTTATTCGGCCAAAGCGGCCCGAACCACGATGATTACCGGTCCGAACGATCTCGGCGGTCAGCAATCGCCTTTTGTCACCTGGCTGCAAGGTCAGCCCGGCTATGCCGACGGCCCGGAATTTTTTCAAAATCTTGCATTGTCCAGCGCACCGGCGAGTCCGGAGCAGTATCCCTATGCGATGCTCCAGAGTCCGAAGGACTACTTGGCTGCAAGCTGCGTTCAGAGCGTTTCCGGTTTCATTCCGTCTACCTGCAGCTTGAACAATTCACTGCTGCACTGGTCCGATCCGCTCAATTCGTTCTTCGACGTCCAGCTGGCGAATTTCTTCCAGAACGCCTATGCCAATCCAAGCATGCCGCTCATCGTCATGGGTGACGGCTCCGGAAGCATCAGCCAGTCACCCTGGACCGCGACAGGCAACACCGCCGATTGCCCTATCTATGTCAAACCCGATGGCAAATCGTTGTCGTTGGCGCTGAACCTTTCCACGATCATGATCTGCAACCCCGTGGGTCAAGTCGTGCCGCTGGCCGGCTCGCCGCTTGGCTACAATAGCCAAACCTCACAGGTCCAGATCACCCAGCAGCAATATCTGGCATCTCAAGGATACATGGGCTGGAATTTCGGACAGCCCGAGACCGGCTTTGTCGGAACCATTACGGCGATATCGTCCGCCAATGGCCAATATTACATCACGCTGAATGTCCTCAATGGCTTACCCAATCTGAATTACCCGGTTTGGGCATTCACGAATATCCAATATGGCCGGGGCCTGAACATGTTCGAGACTTCGAGCGAGATGGTCTTTGCCAATGACGGCGCTTTCAGTTCGTGGACGCCGCAATACATTTCGGATGGCGATTTGAAGACGGTCGCGCTCTCGATCGAACGGAATATCGTCGCGGCGTTTTCGCGTGGAATTGCCAACTGCAACAACGTGACGATGGCCCGCGATCAGGCTCCGAGTTTTTGCGCGAGCGTCACCAAATCACCCTACATAATCCCTGGCGCGGCCAACGCCTCCGATGCCTATTGGGCGAACGAGTCGAATTGGTACCCGGCAAATGGCGTGCAGGATTATTATGCGCAATACATCCACACCTCGCGATTGGATAACGCGGGCAACATGGTACCCGGCGTGACCTGCCCCGCCATCGGCTGTGCCAACGTATTCCTGGTGCCTAATAACTCGATTCCAAACGGCGTCGCCGACAGCAACCAGGCAATTCCCTTGGGGATGGGCTATGCCTTTGGCTACGATGAAAATCCGGTCTACGTCAGCCAGGCTGCGCAGGTTCCTTCCAAATTGGATCCGATCCCTCCGTCCTGGGGTACCGGGCTGAGCCTGGCCGTGGTCATCGGCCGCTCTCGGCCCGCCGCAGCCACGCATGACTTCAACGGCGACGGCATGAGCGACCTCCTGTGGCGCAGCACCGGCGCCTCCCCCACCACGGTGGCGATGTGGCTGATGGACGGTGGCTCCATTTTGAGTTCCGGCACCGTCGCGAGCGTGCCGAGCACGTATTCGATCACCGGTCAGCGCGACTTCGACGGCGACGGCAATGCCGACCTGCTGTGGCGCGATACCTCCGGCAATCTCTACATGTGGTTCATGAACGGGATCGCGCTGACCGCGTCAGCCAGTCTCGGCAACGTGCCGAACATCTGGACCGTGATGGGTACCGCCGACATGAACGGCGACGGCATCGGCGATCTGCTGTGGCAAGACACGGCCGGCGACGTCGCGATCTGGTTCATGAATGGCAGCCAGACGTCATCGACGGCTAGTCTGGGCGCGGTGCCGCCCGCGAGCGGCTGGACCATCGCCCAGGAAAGCACCGGCACGATTGTCTGGCAGAACAACTCCGGCGCGTTGGCGCTGTGGCTGGTAAATGGTTCAACCGTCCAGTCTTCGACCCTCGGCGCGGTGCCGGGCAATTGGCTCGTCCAAGGCATGGGCGACTTCAACGGCGACGGCATTCCCGACATTCTGTGGCGCGACAACACCAGCGGCACGGTCGCGATCTGGTTCCTGAACGGCAGCGGCAACGTTCAATCGACCGCGAGTCTTGGCATCGTGCCGATCAGCAGCACCTGGAGCATTGCCCAAACCGGTGATTACAACGCCGACGGAATGAGCGACATTCTGTGGACCGACGCCAGCGGCGATGTGGCGATCTGGTTCATGAGCGGCTCGACGATCTCCTCGACCGCCAGTCTCGGCAACGTCGGCACAGGCTGGACCGTGCAGTCGCTTAACGCCGAATAGCGGACGACGGCGCGCGGATGACGGACGGCGGATGATCGCGCATCCATTCTCCGTCTTCGGTCATATCGTCGTGCGTTATCTGGTCGGCACCGGCTTGTCGCCGCGGTAGTCGTAGAAGCCGCGCTGCGTCTTGCGGCCGAGCCAGCCTGCCTCGACGTATTTCACCAGCAGCGGGCACGGCCGGTACTTGGAGTCCGCCAGGCCCTCGTGCAGCACCTGCATCACGGAGAGGCAGGTGTCGAGGCCGATGAAGTCGGCGAGTTCGAGCGGGCCCATCGGGTGATGGGCGCCGAGCCGCATCGCGGTGTCGATCGCCTCGACGTTGCCGACGCCTTCGTAGAGCGTGTAGATCGCCTCGTTGATCATCGGCAGCAGGATGCGATTGACGAT
>Ga0182024_10003115_pt1 | contig 40078 bp, 38 predicted proteins | sample P32metaG_FD_120480 | JGI IMG/M metagenome (GOLD analysis project Ga0182024, IMG submission 120480) | Permafrost microbial communities from Stordalen Mire, Sweden - P3-2 metaG (Illumina Assembly) | ecosystem: Environmental > Terrestrial > Soil > Wetlands > Permafrost | place: Sweden: Stordalen...
GCCTCCAGGCGCCCGATCATGGTCGCCGCGTGGAGGTGCTCCCGCCACTGGGCCGTGTCGGGGGCCTTCCAGCCCCCCTGGCGGTCCTTCATCCAGATCAGGTTGGCAATCAGCACGTGATCGTGGGGCCCGGGGTCCCCGGCCCGGGTGGTGCCGTGGCGGGCCGTGGCGTAGATGAGCCCCCCGGTCGGGGACACCACCCGCTCCCGTCCCCGGCGGCCCCCCATGGCCTGGGTGACCCGGTCGAGGTGGCCCATGGTGGCGTCGCGCTCGGCGTCGAGGATCAAGTGCATCTCCCCGGGGCGCCCCACCACCCCCAGCTCGGCCACCGACTTGTGGGCGGCGATCACCAGCTCCATCCCCGGCCGGGTGGTGGCCACCAGGCGGGTGCCGGTGGCCGGATCCCGGGCCCCCCTGGGGCCGTAGAGGGCGTCGTACTGGGCGGCCTCGACGGTGCCGGTGAGCCCGAGCTTGCCAGCGCCCTTGCCGCCCCACTCGAGCGGAGTCTCGCCCCTCGAGCCGTAGTAGTCGAGAGCCAGACCGGGGTGGTCGTCGCTACGCTCGATCACGGTCTGTCGGTGGTAGGCCACCGACTCGGCTCCCATCATTCGCATCCACGCCACCGGCGGGGACCTCCTCAACCTGACCAGGTTGCAATCGTGTTCTCGCCCATTGTGGGTCCTGGGTGTGCCAGTGGTGGTGGATGGTCGGCTGGCCGCTTGGGGGGGTCCTGCCCATGGGGCCATTGGGTTGGCCGAAGGATCCGACGGGGACCGAAGTCCTCGGACCAGGCTGTGAACGGCCGGCTGAGGGTGGCCCACAGGCCGTTACATCGGAAGGCTGGTGCGGGTGTCCGAGCAAACCCGACCCCCAAGCTGCGCCACCCGCTACCAACCAATCGAAGCATGGATCTTCGGCCGGCTGGACGCCGGTGAGGTGAGCCTCCAGGACCCAACAGACGCGTGCTGGCCCTCACGGCCCAGAGACCGCGGACCCGACCATGTTCAGCTCGGAGCGTCGGTCGGCGAGCGCGGCCGCGCCTCGATGGATGCGCCGGCCGATTTTGGACTACTTCTTGGACTACTACGAAGCCCGAAAAGGCCCGAGATGCCCCGAGACCTGGCGGGTCGTTATCAAAAACTCCCTGGTAGATACGGGTAACGTCGAGAATGGCGGCCTTCCGGATCCGTCTCGAAAACCGTTGTGCCCCCTGGGCACCGTGGGTTCGAATCCCACTCCCTCCGCGCCATCGGGAGCGGGCGGGGCAGCGGGCCGGAGGGGCCCGGCGCCCCTCCCGTCCCGGGTCCGGGGGCTGGGACCGGGACTGGGGCCAGGCTCGCCGCCTCGCCGGCCCGGCCGGCTGCGGCGAAGCGGGGGGTGGTCGACACGGCCTCCCCCAGGTCGGGCGGCGCTCCCGTCCGCCCCCCCGCCGACGGTTGGTAGTGGGTCAGTTTGACTTGGGGGTTTCCAGCAGGCCAGCAATCTCCCAGACCGACCAGACGTGATCGGCCTTGCCTGCGGCCATGGCTGGGGTCGTGGGCTTCCCGTACCGCTTAGTAAGGGTCTGGTGGGGCCTGGCGAAGTTGTAGTGCATGAAGTGGAGGCTGACGGCATGGGCGTGGTTCTCGACCTTCTTGCTGAATGCGTTGGTCAGGCGGGTGAACCGGCGCATCCCCATCCGCATAGTCAGGTTCTGACGCTCGACGTAGGAAGTTGAAATCAGGGCTGGGTCGGGTCGCCCCACCCGGGTCCGCTTGTCGATCCCTGTGCACTTGGCGGGGCTGTAGGCGTGTTCTGGCGTGTCAGGCGTTCCGCCCTTCCCGTACATCTTGACTAGCTGGGCAAAGTCGATCCCGTCAGCGCCGAATAGAGGCTCGACCACACGCAGATAGGGGCGGTGGCCATCCGAGGTCAACTGGATACGGTTCGTGAGTCGTGATTTCAGATCGGCCAGAAAGAAGTAGCAGTCTCGGGAGTCACGCAACCCGACTAGCCAAGTGGGGATCAGCTTGGAGTCGGCATCGATTGCCGTCCAGGTCCAAACGTCCCCGTAGCCGAACTCCCCCTCTAGATCGTCAGGGACGTTCTTTTGCTTTGCGTAGCAAAACGACCAGATTTCGTCGCACTCGATCCGGGTGGATTCCAGGTTGCGCAGGGTGACGTTCTGATACTCAGCGCAGGCTTGCCCCAGGTCCGCCAGGAGCTTGGCAATCGTGTTCTTGGCCACCCCGGTCACTCGGACGGTGGATCGGATGCTCATGCCCTCTACCAGGCACGAAATGACCTGACCCCTGCGTTCTGTGCTCAACCGGTTCATAATGACCAGTTTACTTAGAGGGTGTATCAGTCCTTGGGGCGACCCCCTGCTGAGCGGCGCCCCAGATCCCTCGGAGCGCTGCTTGGATACCCACGCCAGCCAAAATGGCCTGGCCCCTGGTGGTGATGTGCGGCGCTGCCAGTGCAAGGCCCCCCGCCACTGCCGCCAGAATCAGGACCATCGCTCCCATAAGGATGATCTTGCGACGAGTCAGATAGGCGGCTGTCGATGTGAGGTCTCGCGCCAGTTCGGGCAGCACGTAGAGGACGACAGCTACGATCGCGCCCCCAAGGGCACCCCATCCAAATATCGCCGGAGTCGGCACCCGGCGAGCCTATTTGGTTAAGGGCGTCTGACCAGGGAGGCTCCAGCGGTGGCAATGAAGTCGATTACCTCTCGCGCCACTGGAAGCCACTTCGGCTCTGTCTTGGTGGCCGGCCCCCCATTACGCTGGGATTTTGTACCATTGGTGTTCCCGTTCATGCGGCCCCCTTTCTCGCGGCTCGTGCCTTCTTTGCGATCTCTTGGCGTCTGGCAGGGGAAAGGCTCTCAGCCCGTGCCTGACCACCCTTACGGCCACGCTCGACGGCGGCGGGGTCCTTGGATCGCCCCGTTGTTTGAGACGACGACTGGCCAGTAGCTCTTGCCACAACGCCATAGGCCCGGGTGTTCACATCTCCCGGAGACGTATTCTCCCTGGTCATGGCCCTATTCCACCCTCTTGGATGTTGGATGTAGCTGCTATGTGCTTAGACCTTAGCGGGCGTAAGACAAATCGGTATAACACCTGGCTGTGGTGGCATAGCCACGGGGATACCGTCACACCCTGGGCGTACGGTGGACACCTGGAGGTAGGCCATGCCAATGGACTTCAATTACACCGTTGAGCCTGAGGATCATCCCGTTTACCACGTCCTCGTCATGTGCCCCGAGGCAAGGAAGATCAAAGACAAACACCATGAGTACAAGAAACCCCCAGCTAGCGAGAAGCGTCAGCCCTGCCGGGTGTGCCTAGACGCGATCGGGGATTGGCTCAGCGAGGTCAAGGCGTAGACGCGCTGCCGCCAGCGCCCTCTGACACCTTCTAATCCTGCGTTGCACCTGCCAAGTGTCAAACTTCTTGCGCATCAGAACTCTCTTTCCTCGGGGGCGTTGTCACACCCCAGGCGTAGGGTTTGGGCATGGATTACATAGATATGCCCCAGCTCGACATCGACCGCGAGGCCGCCAAGGTGAATGACGAACTGGTCCGGCGGGGCGTCACGGGAGCCCAAATGACGGCATGGTGGAATGAGGAACGGCCGGAACTTGGGACCACCGCGACAGGCGCTTGGCTTGATCGTCGCTGTGGCGAGGTCTGGAAGCTTTTGGACCCGTACAAGTCAAACTGACCCACTACCCGACGGTTCGAACATCCCGCCAACTGCTACAATGCTCAGGTACCCGGTGAGCGTCTGTGACCGGCTGTCGGCTTCTCGCCGGTGGGGCCTGATTCGAGTTCCTGTTCGAGTTGGCCTGTTCCAAACTCGACTGGAGTTCTGTGAGTACCTCTTTTTCCGACCTGGGCGTCCCCGCCCGCCTCGAGGCCCGCCTGGCCCAGCAGGGCATCACCAGCCCCTTCCCGATCCAGGCGGCCACCATCCCCGACGCCCTTGCCGGGCGCGACGTGTGCGGCCGGGCCCCCACCGGGTCGGGCAAGACCATCGCCTTCGGCGTCGCCGTGGTCGCGGCCTCGGCCGGCTCGGCCCCCCGGCGCCCCCGGGCCCTGGTGCTGGTGCCCACCCGTGAGCTGGCGGCCCAGGTCCAGGGCGAGCTGACCATGCTCGGCGGCGACCAGGGCAAGCGCACCATCGCCGTCTACGGCGGCACCGCCTACGGGGCCAGCCGACGGGCGCTGGACCGGGGGGTCGACGTGGTCGTGGCCTGCCCGGGCCGGCTGGAGGACCTGCTGGCCCAGGGCGCCCTGAGCCTGCGCGACGTCCGGACCGTCGTCCTCGACGAGGCCGACCGCATGGCCGACATGGGGTTCCTCCCCGCCGTGCGCCGCCTGCTCGACCAGACCTCCCCCGAGCGCCAGGTGCTGCTCTTCTCGGCCACCATCGGCCGCGAGGTCGAGTCGATCATCGCCCAGTACCAGCGGGACCCGGTCCGCCACGACGTCGTGGCCGACGAGTCGAGCGTGGGCGAGGTCGCCCACGTGTTCTGGCGGGCCGAGCGCGCCGATCGGGTGCCCCTGACCGCCCGCCTGGTGACCCAGCACGGCAAGGCCGTCGTCTTCTGCCGCACCCGGCGGGGGGCCGACCGGGTGGCCCGGCAGCTCGGCGCCGCCGGGGTGAGCGCGGTGGCCATCCACGGTGACCGCTCCCAGGCCCAGCGGGAGCGGGCCCTCTCGGCCTTCGCCCACGGCCGGGCCAACGCCCTGGTGGCCACCGACGTGGCCGCCCGGGGCATCCATGTCGACGACCTGCCGTGCGTCGTCCACTTCGACCCCCCGACCGACGCCACCGACTACCTCCACCGGTCGGGGCGCACCGGCCGGGCAGGCAAGACCGGGACCGTCGTCTCGCTGGTCACCGACGAGCACCGCTCGACCGTCCGGGGCATGCAGCGGGCGCTCGGCCTGAGCCAGGGCCTCGACGCCCCCGACGGGCCGTCCACGGCGACGGTCACCTCGACGCTCAGTGCCGGCACCGCGTCGCCGCCGGCGCCGGCGGCACGGCGCCCCACCGGGGCCCGGGGCGGCCGGGGAAGCGGTAACGGCCGTTCGGGCGCCGCCCGTCACACCCAGGGTCGCGGCAGCCCCCAGGCCCGGAGCGGCCAGCGGCGCAAGGGCGGCCGGCCCCCCCAGAGGCGGGCCAGCTGACCCGGGCGATGCCGGCGTCGGCCGCGACGGGACCAGCGACACCCGCACATCCACCGCACGGCAACACCGCAGACGCAACAAGAGGAAAGGGACAGAGCATGCCCACCGGCACCGTGAAGCTCGTCAACGCAGGGAAGGGCGGCGGGGCCGTAGCGCCGGTGGCCAAGGGTCGCAAGGGCGACGAGGCGGACGACGTCATGGGCACCATCTGAGGAGCCACCGCCTCCGTGAACGGCGACCGGGCCCGATGGTCACGGTCGCTCGAAAGGACTGATGAATGGCACGTCCGCGTTCTACCTTCGGGAAGCTTCAGCGAGACCAGGCCAAGCGGGCCAAGGCCAAGGCCAAGCAGGAGGACCGCCTGGCCCGGCGGGAGGACAAGGCCGACGCCGAGCAGGAGCCGGCCCCGGCCGGCCCGGCCGAGGACCAGTCGGCGCTGCTCGAGCAGTTCGCCCGCCTCCACGAGGATCTGGCCGACGGCCGGATCTCGATCGAGGACTTCGAGGTCCGCCAGGAGGAGCTCCGCAGCCGACTCCAGGTGGACTGACCCGTCGGCACCCGGCCGGTGGCCCTCAGCCGCCGGCCGGCGGAGCCGGGTCGGTGGTCTCGAGCCACCGGCGCATGCCCGCGGCGTTGGAGTGGACGCCGTTCATGATCTCGAGCTTCTCGCGCTGGGCGGCCGGCACGTCGGCCATCTGGAAGTCGAAGCGGGCCGACAGGGCGGCCGCGATGTCCTCGCCGTTGCGGTAGGCCTGCTCGGCCACCTCGGCCCACTGGCGCAGGGTCTCCTCGGCCTCGGCCAGGAGTTCGAGCGGATCGCCCAACAGGCCGTAGTGGGCCAAGGCGATGCCCGTCGGCCGGCGCTCGGCGAAGCGTCGGAGCGAGTGCAGGGCCTGGGACAGGTCGAAGTCCGGGGGCGGGGTGGACGGACGGAGCACGCCGGCGTCGGGCAGCTTGACCCCGACGGCGTCCCCGGCGAAGAGGATCCCCGACACCGAGTCGTGCAGGCCCACGTGGTGCTTGGCGTGGCCCGGGGAGTCCACCGCCACCAGCACCCGGTCGGGTCCGACCCGGATCTCCTCCCCGTCGGCCAGCACGTGCAGGCGCTCGGGGGGCGTCGGGTCGAGCCGACCGTACAGGGAGTCGAGCAGGGGCCCGTAAACCCGGGCCGCCGAGTCCACCAGCCGGGTGGGGTCGGCCAGGTGGCGGGCCCCCTTCTCGTGCACGTAGACGGTGGCGTCGGGGAAGGCCCGGGCCACGTCACCTACCCCACCGGCGTGGTCCAGGTGGATGTGGGTGACCACCACCCCGGCCAGGTCGGCCGGGCCGAGACCGAGGGCGCCCAGCGCCTCGAGCAGGACCGGGACCGACGACTGGCTGCCCGTCTCGACCAGCACCGGGGCCGGCCCCTGCACCAGGTAGCCGGCGGTCACCCGGTCCCAGCCGCCGAGGAGGGTGTCGATCTCGAGCACGCCGGGGGCGATGGCCCGCGGTTCGGCCCGTCGCCGGCCGTCGCCCCCGGCCCGGTCCCCGTCCCCCGGGGGTGGGTCGGGAGCGGGGTGGGGGTGGGGGCGGGGGGAGCCGCTCAACCCGGGTTGACCTCCACCACGACCTTCACGTCGTCGGGCTGGCGAACCAGGGCCTGGGGCCACTGGTCCAAGGGCACCCGGCGGCTCACCACCTTGGCCAGCCAGTCCCGGTCCGCCTTGGCCAACGCGTCGGCCGCGTCCTGGTAATGGCGCCGGTTGGCGTTGACCGAACCGACGACCGACTCGTTGGCCAGGACCATCTGGCGGTTGAGCGCCCCCTCGTCGACCCCGATCTCCCGGCCCCCCGATGAGACCCCGGTCAGGCAGACGACACCGCCGGGGCCGACGTGCTCGATCGCATCGAGCACGAGCGACGCCACCCCGGTGCACTCCATGATGGTGTCGGGCTCGGGGCAGGCGTCCTCGACGGGGCCGGTGTGGTACTGGGCGCCCAGGGCCCGGACGAGGTCGGGCTTGAGCCCGGACATCATCTGGTCGATCACGTGGACCTCGAGGCCCCGCTGGACCCCCATCAGGGCGGCCAGGAGGCCGATCGGCCCGGCCCCGATGACCACCGCCGTCTTGGGGTCCCAGTGGGCGCGACCGCCGATCTTGTCCACCTGCTCCCAGGCCTTGGCCACCACGCTGGTCGGCTCGAGCAGCACCCCGAGGACCCCGAGCGAGGGGTCGATCTTCACCGCGTACTCGGGCGTGATGCGGTAGCGCTCGGACAGGTAGCCGTCGTACTGCTTGATCCCGCGCTCGGTGTAGAGCCCGTTGCGGCAGAAGTCCCACTCGAGCACGGCGCAGTTGGCGCAGGGCACCGGGTCGGGCCGCCGCACGATCCCGACGACCAGGTCGCCCTCGGCCAGGTCCCCGCCGGCCGGCGCCTCGAGCACCCGACCGAGGGACTCATGCCCGAGGATCAGGCGCTCACGGCCGGGGGGGGCCCAGCCGTACTCGCCCGAGAGGATCTCGGCGTCGGTGCCGCAGATCCCGACGGCCAGGGTCTCGACCAGCACCGGCCCGTCGGACTCGGGCGGTTCGCCGACGTCGGACAGTTCGGCCGAGTCCTTCTGCATCGGGATGACGGTCAGTGCCTTCACGTGGTTGCTCCTTGTCCGTCGGGCCGGACGGGCGGGCCCTCTAGGTCTTCGGGTTGGCCTGATCGCCGGCGGCCCCGTCGTTGCCCGGGGCCACGACGGCGTCGTCGTGCCCGGGGTGACCCCTGAGCCGGCCCAGGAACTGGCCGACCCCGACCTTGGGCCGGTTGGACCGGCTCATCGAGTCGACGGTGCCGACCAGGTTGTCGCTCATCAGGGTGCGGAAGCGGTTCGCCGCCACCGCGTGGCCGGGCGAGAGGGGCTCCTGGTCGGTGAGCCGGCAGGCCGAGTTGACCAGCGAGACGTGGGAGAAGGCCTGGGGGAAGTTGCCGACCAGGCGCTTGGCCACCGGGTCGTACTCCTCGGACAGCAGCCCCAGGTCGTTGCGCAGGGCGAGCAGGCGCTCGAACATCTCGCGGGCCTCGTCCACCCTCCCGATCATGTGAAGGCAGTCCACCAGCCAGAAGGAACAGGCCAGGAAGGCGCCCTCCCGCCCGGTGAGCCCGTCGACCGAGCCGTCGTCGCTGGTCCGGTAGCGCAGCACGAAGCCGTCGTCGACCAGCTCGCGCTCGATGGCCTCCACCGTGCTCACCACCCGGGGGTCGTCGGGCGGGAGGAAGTCGACCAGCGGCATCATCAGGATGCTGGCGTCGAGCGCGTCACTGCCGTAGTACTGGGTGAAGGCCCGCTTCTCGGTGTTGTAGCCCTTGTCGCAGACCTCGGTGTGGATCTCGTCGCGCAATGCCCGCCACTTGTCGATCGGGCCCTCGAGCTGCGGCCACTCCTCGAGGGTCCGGATCGCCCGGTCGACGGCGACCCAGGCCATGACCTTGGAGTGGGTGAAGTGGCGCCGGGGGCCCCGCACCTCCCAGATCCCGTCGTCGGGCTCCTTCCAGCCGTCCTCGAGGAATTCGATCAGCTTGGTCTGCAGGTCCCAGATGGCCCGGCTGTGCACCCCCTCGTTCTGGGCGGCCGAGAACAGGGCGGACATCACCTCGCCGTAGACGTCCAGCTGGTACTGGCCGGCCGCCGCATTGCCGATCCGCACCGGGGCCGAGCCCTCGTAGCCCGGCAACCAGTCCACCTCCCACTCGTCCAGGCGGCGCTCGCCCGCCGCCCCGTACATGATCTGGAGCTTGGAGGGGTCCCCGGCGGTCGCCCGCAGCAGCCAGTCGCGCCAGGCCATGGCCTCGGCGTGGTAGCCGCCCCGCATCAGCGCCTCCAGGGTCAAGGTGGCGTCGCGCAGCCAGCAGTAGCGGTAGTCCCAGTTCCGGTTCCCGCCGAGCGCCTCGGGCAGCGACGTGGTGGCGGCGGCGACGATCCCCCCGGTCGGCTCGTAGCTGAGGGCCTTCAGCGTGATCAGGGAACGCACCACGGCGTCGGAGTAGTCGCCGGCATAGGAGCAGGCGCCAGACCAGGCCCGCCACCAGCTGTCGGTGGTGGCGATGGCGTACCAAGGATCGAACGGTCGGGGGGCCGGCTCGTGGGACGGGTACCAGGTGACGGTGAAGGGGAGCTGCTGGCCCTCGGTCAGGGTGACCTCGGAGGTGGTGCGCATGTCGGCGCCACTGGTCTCGGCCCTCGTCCACAGGGCGATGGCGTCGGGGCCCGCCGTCGCCGTGAGCAACCCGTCGTGATGGCTGACCCAGGGAATGGACTCGCCGTAGCCGAAGCGCACGCACAGCTCCATGCGGACCGGGACCGTCCCCCGCAGGCACTCGACCAGCCGGACGACCTGGGGGTGCTGCTCGCGCACCGGCATGCAGTCGGTCAGGCGGATGGTGCCGGTGGCCGTGTCGAATTCGGTCTCGAGCACCAGGGTGCCCTCGCGGTAGCGGCGCCGGGTGGCCGTCACCGTCCCCTCGGGCCCGGCTGGGGCCACCCGCCAGAAGCCGTCGTCCTCGCCGCCGAGCAGCCGGGCGAAGCACGAGCCCGAGTCGAAGTGCGGGAGGCAGAGCCAGTCGATCGACCCGTCGCGCCCGACGATGGCCGCCGTGTGGAGATCGCCGATCACTGCGTAGTCCTCGATCAGTGACGGCATGGCGCCATTCTTGCGCGTCCGGGGCGGCGCCGGGCCCCCGGTCGGGGCCCGGGCCGTCGGCCTCAGCTCTGGGTGCAGGCGCCGGTCCCCGAGGCCCCGGTCCGGAAGAGCACCGTCTTGACCCGGTCGAGCACGCCGGGGGAGGCCAGGGCGTAGCCGACCCCGGCGTCGACGGTCGAGCGCGAGAAGACCACGCCGACCACCATGCCGTCGGTGGCCACCACCGGTCCCCCCGAGTTCCCCGGCTGCACATCGGCGTCGATCTGGTAGACGTTGCGGATCACGAGACCGGCGTTGTAGATGTCGCGTCCCTCGGCCTGGATGTCGGCCGCCACCCCGGCCGGTCCGACGGCCAGCGGGCCGTCCTCGGGGTAGCCGAGCACCGCCCCCTGGGTGCCCCGGCCGACCGACGACGGGTCGAGACGGAGGGGCGGACCGAGCGGGGCCCGTGTCCGGAGTACGGCCAGGTCGAACCCGGGGTCGAAGAGCACCACGGTGGCCGGGTAGCTGGCCCCGCCGACCGAGATCTGGGTGGAGGGCTCCCCGGCCACCACGTGGGCGTTGGTGACCACCAGGCCGGGCGCCACCACGAAACCCGACCCCTCCTGGAGGTACCCGCAGGCGGCGCCCAGCACCTTGACCGTCGAGGCGGCGGCGGGCAGGGCGATCGCCCGGGCCTGGGTTCCCGAGAGCTGGTCCACCGGCCCGGCCGCCGGCGGGTTGATGCCCACGAAGACCGGCGGGAAGCCCGAGCTGTTCAAGAAGGCCTGGACGTGGGCGAAGACGGTGGGCACCGGCGGCAGCACCGCGTCGATCCCCTTGAGCACGGCCGAGCGCTCGATCTGGGAGCTGAGCCAGGTGTAGCGGCTGTTCGTGCCCAGCACGTTCGCCACCAGCCAGGCCGAGAGCAGCACGGCCGCCACGGCGACGGCGACCCCGGCCACCGAGTCGACGGCACCGAGGTGGTGGCGTCGCACGGCGGCGTTGCTCCAGCTGCCCAGGATCCGCCCCCCGACCCCCAGCAGCGTGGCCAGTCCGAGCACCAGGAAGAGGGTGATGACCGCCTTGGCCGGCGCCGAGTGGACCGAGGCCACGATGACCACCGCCAACAGCGCCCCCGCCAGCAGTCCGACCAGGAAGCCCCCGAACGTCAGGACCTGGACGAATGCACCGAGTCGGAGCCCGTGGACAGCGGCCGCCACCACCACCACGATCAGTACAACGTCCACCACGTCCACTGCGACCGAGGGTAGACGACCCCACCGCGCGCCCATCCCGCGACCGGGGTGATCGACACCGGTGCCACCGGGGCTGCGCCCCCCCGGGGATAGAGTGTCGGCGCCGTGGCGGACATTGGGTGCGGACCGGCAGCCGAACGACGAGCCCGGGGGCGATCATTGGCGTGGCGACCGGCGCCCCGGGCGCCCCGACGGGCCCGCCGTCGCTGGCCCCTCGCCGCCGCCGTCGCCGTCTTGGCCGTGGCCGCCGGGTGCGCGCGGGCGCCGGCGGGGACGGTGGGGACGGCGGGGGGCCCGGCCGGCATCCCGGTGACCGTCATCGGGCATCCGGCGCCCGGCGGGACCGGGCAGCTCGAGGCGGTGGCCTGCCCGACCGCCCGCAACTGCTGGGCGGTCGGGACCCCACCGGCGGCGGCCTCGGCCAGCGGCGGGATCCCGGCCATGCTGGTCCTCGACACCACGACCGACGGGGGCATCTCGTGGCACACCCTCGACGTGCCGGTGGCCAACCCGATGGAGCTGGACGGGATCTCGTGCCCGGACCGGTCCGACTGCATCGCCGTCGGGGCGATCAACGGGTCGGGCCAGCTGCTGGGCGGGGTCCTGGCCACCTCGGACGGCGGACGCTCGTGGCACTCCCTGGACGCCCCCGCCGGCGCCGTCGACCTGGTCGGCGTCAGCTGCGCCACCGCCGAGCGCTGCATGGTGATGGCGACCGACGGGTCGACCTACTGGTCCGAGCTCACGGCCGACGGCGGTCGCATCTGGCAACGCGGCGGTGGCCTGCCGGCGGGCTTCGGCGGGGCGGGCGCCGTCACCTGCACCAGCGCCGTCACCTGCCTGGTGGCCGGCTACACCTCGGCGTCCCCCGGGAAGGGGGCCGGCGCCGTCGCCTTCACCGAGGACGCCGGCACCGACTGGGCCGCCGCCTCGGTCCCCACCGGGATCGGGCTCCTCCACGACGTGGCCTGCGGCACCGCCATGACCTGCACCGCCGTCGGCACCCTGGCCACCTCGTACACGGACGTGATCCAGGGCCGGGGGGCCATCCTGGCCAGCGAGGACGGTGGCCAGACCTGGGCCTCGGTGCCCTCGCCCCCCGGGGTCAACGACGCCTTCGGGGTCTCGTGCCCGACGGCCCGGCGGTGCGTGACGGTGGGGACGGTCTGGGCGCCGACCAACCCGCCGACCCCGATCGGCGGCGTGGTGACCAGCCGGGACGGGGGGACCAGCTGGAGGACCCCCCGAGCCCGGTACATCCCGGTGGGCCTGGTCTCGGTCGACTGCCCGGTCCCCGTCTCCTGCGTCGCCGTGGGGAACGACGTGGCGGCCCGCATCGTCCTGCCCTGACGGCCCCCGATGGCCGGGCGCCCCCACCGGCACCGGGCGGCCGACCGGGCCCGGGTCAGGCCCTGAGGGCGGCGGCCAGCACCCCGGCCAGGTGGCCCGGCGAGGGCCGGGCCTCGAAGGCCAGTAACCGCCGCATCACGGCCAGCGCGTTGCCGTGGGTGGCGAACCACGGGGGCTTGGGCCGGGACCGGAAGGGCCCACGGACGACCGACTTCTCGGGGCGGTCGAACATGTAGGCGTTGCCGACCACGCCGCGCCCGGACCCGATGTCGGTGACCGGGTGGCCCGGATAGGCCCCCCAGGTGGTGGTGCCCAGGGCGAAGACGGTGGCGTGCCAGATGTTGAGCCCGATCCCCCCGTAGCGCAGTGCGGCCACCGACCGCTCGACGGCGGCGCCGACCTCGGGGTCGCCCAGCGACGAGGGGTGGACCAGCACCGTGGCCGAGAGGGTGCCCCACAGCACCTCGTTGCAGAACTCGGTCGCCGCGTCGACGAAGGCGGCCGGCGACCCGGCGGCCAGGGCCGTCTCCGACGTGAGCCCGCAGAAGGCCTCGACGTTGAAGCAGAGGTCGCCGAGGTGGCCGGGGTCGACGCCCCGCACCAGGGTCCAGGGGAGGTGACCCACCTCGGGCCGACCGAACGAGGACGCGCCGGGGTGGGCGCCCACGAAGGCGTCGTGGCGGTCCACCGCCCCCGGGTAGTAGGCGAGCCGGGTCGGGATGCGGGTGAGCGCCTGGGACAGCGCCCCTATGAAGGCCTCGCGCTGGGGCCACCCGGCGTGGGTGACGATGACCCGGGCGGTCAGGCAGTTGAACCCGGCGTTGTTCACGAGCATGGTGGCCACGTGCTCGGCCTGGTAGAGGAGGTCCGACGCGCTCCAGCGCCCGGGCACGACCACCACCGGCGAGACGTTCCCGAGCTCGCTGGTGATCGGCTTGGCCAGGAGCGTCTCGCCGGCCGCCTTGCGCCGCTCGCCGGCCTTGCCCGGGCCGAAGACGATGGCGTCGTGCGTCTTGTCCGAGCCGGTGATGTGCACCTCGTCCACGTCGTGGTGGGCGGTCAGGTACGCCCCGGCCGCCGCGCCGCCGGTCACGATTCGCAGGACCCCGGCGCCGGTCAGGGCCCGCATGGCCCGGGCCCAGTGGGGGGCCAGGTAGTCGTTGACCGGGTTGGTCTTGAGCACCACCACCTTGCCCTCCACGAACAGCTTCGAGAGGACGTCGCGGGGCCCGAGCGAGGCCACGTTGCCGGCGGCGAGGACCACCACCACCCCGCTGGCCGCGTCGGGGTCCCGGTAGGCCGTGGCCTGGCCGGCGTCGATGGCGGCCCGGCCCATCCCGGGCTCCATCCACACCTCGGCCGTGGTCCGGGCGAACAGGATCCGGTCATAGGCCGAGGTGGGGAAGACGCCGACCCGCAACCGGTCGCCGGGGGCCCCGGTGACCGGGCCGGGGTAGCGGGGGCGCCCCGAGGCGGCGATGTCGCGCAGCGAGTCGCGCAGGAGCCGGGCCATCCGCACGAAGGTGACGATCCCGGCGAACAGTTCCTCGCCGGCCGCCGACGATCCCGGGTCGATCCCCTTGGCCCCGCAGGCGTCGGCCGACCACCCGGCGGCCGCCGCCAGGGTGTCGTGCAGCACCTGGTCCAAGAGGTCGGCCCGGGCCGAGGCCCCGGTCACCGCCCACGCCCGGGTGTGGGCGGCGACGTCAGCGATCGCCGCGTCGAGGGGCCCGGTGTCCAACGCGGCCTTCTTGCGGGTGGACGCCGCTGGCCGGGCGACCGCTCCCCGGGTGGTCGACGGGGTCACCATCACGGACCTCCGATCACGTTGCTCGCCTGCGACCGCCACCGTAGCGGCGCCACCGGACCCCTGGTGAGGCCCGGGCACGGGGGCGGCATGGTAGAAGGAGGCCGGTGCAGATCGGCGTGGTGTTCCCCCAGACCGAGATCGGCGTCGACCCGGGCGGTCTGCGGGCCTACGCCGAGGCGGCGGAGCAGCTCGGCTACCGCCATCTCGTCACCTACGACCACGTGCTCGGGGCCGACCGCTCGGTCCACCGGGACTGGTCGGGCCCCTACGACCTGCACGACAGCTTCCACGAGCCGCTGGTCCTGTTCGGCTGGCTGGCCGGGTTCACCGGTCTCGGATTGGCCAGTGGCATCCTGATCGGCCCCCAGCGCCAGACCGCCCTGTTGGCCAAGCAGGCGGCCGAGGTGGACCTGCTGTCGGGGGGGCGGCTGCGCCTGGGGCTGGGCATCGGGTGGAACCCGGTCGAGTACGAGGCGCTGGGCCAGGACTTCGCCTCCCGGGCGGACCGCCTCGAGGAGCAGGTCGGCCTGCTGCGGCGCCTGTGGACCGAGGAGAGCGTCACCTTCGACGGCCGGTTCGACACGGTGACCGGGGCCGGCCTGGCGCCCCGGCCGGTGCAGCGCCCGGTGCCGGTCTGGCTGGGGGCCATGGCCAAGCCGGCGCTGCGACGGGTGGGCCGGGTGGCCGACGGCTGGTTCCCCCAGGCCCGACCGGGGGGCGGCCTGGAAGAGGCGCTCGAGGTCATCGCCGAGGCGGCAACCGCCGCGGGGCGGGACCCGGCGGCCATCGGGATGGAGGGCCAGGTGCTGGCGGCCACCACCAACCCCGGGCTGCTGGCCCGCCACGCCGCCAAGTGGCGGGGCGCCGGGGCCTCCCACCTGTCGGTCAACACCATGGGCTCGGGCTGCACCTCGGTGGACGAACACATCGCCGCCCTGGCCGCCGCCGCCGAGGTCCTGATCGCCGGAACCTGACCCCGCGCCCGTCGACCGTCCCGCCCGCCTCACCCGAAGGTGGCGGCGAACCCCTCCCGCCAGTCGGGGTGCCCGGGCCGCCAGCCGAGCTGTTCGCCGGCCCGGCGGTTGGCCACCGGGGGCTGCTCGTCGAAGAGATAGGCCGGGTAGGACCCGGCCACCAGGCGACCCAGGGGGGCCGGGACGTGGCGGGGCGGGGGGGCGCCGAGCAGGCGGGCCAGGTGCGGCACCCACTGGGCGGCCGGGGCCGGGTGGTCGTCGACGACGTTGTAGGTCCCCGGGGGCCCGGTCAGCGCGGCCACCGTGGCCGCCGCCGCGTCGTCGATGTGGACGAACCCGAACGCCCCCCGCCCCCGGCCGACGACCGGGAGCCGCCGCCGGCGCACCATCTCGGCGAAGGCTCCGTCCGGGGCGTAGTAGGTGCCGGGCCCGTAGAAGGCGCCGTAGCGGAGCACCACCCCGTCGGGGCCGTCGGCCCCCAGGGTGGCCCGCTCGAGGGCCACCAGGGGGCCGACAATGGCGGCGATCTGGGGCGGGCCGTCCTCGTAGAGCGGGTCGTCCTCGACCCGGGTACCGGGCCCGGGCCGGTAGGCGAAGGCGATGCTCTGGGTGACCACCCGGCCGGCCCCGGCGCCCGCCGCCACCCGGGCCAGCGCCGGGGGGACCTCGGTCCGCAACCTCCCGGTGGCGGCCAGGCCCCGCCGCAGGGCGCGGCGGGACGAGGAGCGGGAGAGGTTGGTCAGCTGGTTGACCACCACCTCGGGCTGGGCCCGGTCCACCGCCCGGGCCAGTACGCCGGGCTCGAGGACGTCACCGATCACCACCTCGGCCCCGGCGGCGCGGACGGCGGCCGACCGCTCCTCGGAACGGGCCAGCACCACCGGCCGGTGGCCGGCGGCCACCAGCGCGGTGACCAGCGGGCGCCCGATCGCCCCGCTGCCCCCGACGACGAGGACCCGCATCAGCCGGCGGCGCCGGCCGGCGGCGGGGCGGCGAAGCGCAGCTCGTGCTCACACCGGCAGACCTGGATGCTGAATTCCTCGTAGAGGCGCTGGCGCCCGGCGGCCTGGGCCACCCGGTGCTCGGGGTGATCGCGCCAGGCGCGGTGGGTCTGGGTCGAGGCGAACGTGATCAGCGACAGCCGCTCCCCGTCGTCGGCCCGGAACGACGCGAAGTCGACGAAGCCCTCCATGGTCCGGGCCAGGGACAGCATCCGCTCGGCCAACGGCTCGTACTCGGGCCCGGCCCCTTCGCGCAGCCGGGACCGGAACACGGTGACGATGGGCCCGTCGGGGGGCGGTGCGGTCATCCCGACATGTTGCCCCAGCTGCAAGGATGGGGCGGTGCCCCACCCCGCCGGCTCCGGGAACCGTCGGGGCGGGCCGGCGACACCGCGGTGAGCACCCCGCCGGTGGGACCCCCGCCCGGGTGGTACCCGGACCCGGCCGGCACCCCGGCCCTGCGCTGGTGGGACGGCATCGACTGGACGGGCGCGGTGGCGCCGGTGACGGGCCCCGGGGCCGGCCCGGGCCGGGCCGTCGACGACGAGCTGCGGCTGACCGGCTGGGCCCGGGGCGCCGTCGTCGCCTACGGCGCGGTCGTCGTGGCCGGGCTGGTCCTGGTCCTGGCCTACGGCCCGGTCCTGCGCCAGGAGTTCCACCTGTTCGGGGTGACCCTTCACGACGCGGCCCATGGCCTCCCCGCCCCGACCACCATCCCGGCGGTCCCCACCGGCTACCGCATCCTCACCGCCCTCTCCGGGCTGGTCACCATCGGCGCCGTGGTGCTCCTCTTGGTCTGGCAGTTCCGGGCGGCCCGGGCGGCCCGGGCCCTGGGCTACCCGGCCCGCCACCGGCCCGGCTGGGGCGTGGGCAGCTGGTTCGTCCCGGTGGTCAACCTCTGGTTCCCCTACCAGGCGATCCGCGACTGCCTCCCCCCGGGCGCCGCCACCCGGTCCCTGGTCCTGCGCTTCTGGCTGTCGCTGGTCGCCCTCTACGTCCTCTCGCCGGTGGCCCAGATCACCCTGCTGTACCGGCGCCCGGTCGGGGTGGCCCTGGTGGCGGTGGTGGTCGCGTTGGCCACCGTCTACGCCGTGACCGGGGTCCGGGTGGTGGCCGCCGTCGCCTCGGCCCACCGCCCCGCCACCTGAACCGGGCCCCGCCCGCCGGGGGCGGTCCGGGGGACCGAACGAGGTTTTCTCCTGCAAATTGAACGGAGTTTCCCGGCGGTTTGCCATCCGTTCACACGACTCCGATAGGACTAGGCGGGTGCAGGTGAGCACCCTCGACGCCGCGGACGACGACGGATACCCCGGGTCGATCCGGTCGCCCGGTGCCCCTCCGGCGCCGCCATCGACCGGTCGTCCAACGTTCCGCCGCCGTTCGCCCGTTGGTGGCGGAACGTTCACCTGGGATTGTTACGGTGCCTCCGCGTGATCGGTCACCCCTCCACTCCCCGCCCGCAGCTACCCCGAGCTGACCGCGAGGCCCCGTGGCGCTAAGCGACCGACCGCCGACCGGCGACCACCCGACGGTGACCACCGTGGGGTCCGCGCCGAGGCTCGACCCGGTGCTCGAGGCGCTGGACCCTGACCGCGAGCGCCCGGCCGATGTCGTGGTGACCGACGGCCTGAAACTCAGCTTCGGTGCCAAGACCATCCTGAGCGGCATCGACATGCGCTTCCGGCGCGGGACCATCACCGCCCTGATCGGTCCCACCGGCTCGGGCAAGTCCACCTTCCTGCGCTCCCTCAACCGGATGAACGACCGGCTCCCCGGCTTCCGCCGCGAGGGGGACGTCACCCTCGACGACGTGAGCATCTGGTCCCCCCGACAGGACCTGCTCACCCTGCGCCGTCGGGTCGGGATGCTCTTCCAGCGCCCCAACCCGTTCCCGATGTCCATCAGGGACAACGTGGTCGCCGGGGTCAAGGCCCACCGCATCGCCAAGGGGCGGCAGCTCGACGTGGTGGCCGAGCGTCGCCTCTCCGAGGTCGGCCTCTGGGAGGCGGTCAAGGACCGCCTGGGTGACTCCCCCTTCCGGCTGTCGGGGGGCCAACAGCAGCTGCTCTGCCTGGCCCGGGCCCTGGCCGTCGGTCCCGAGGTGCTGCTGCTCGACGAGCCCACCTCCTCGCTCGACCCGATGTCGACCGAGATGGTCGAGGGTCTCGTCCGGGCCCTGACCCCGGCGCTCACCATCATCATCGTCACCCACAACCTCGGACAGGCCCGACGGGTCTCGGACGAGACGATGTTCTTCCACGACGGCCGGCTGGTGGAGCACGGGCCGACCGAGCGGATGTTCTCGGACCCCGAGCACGTGGACACCAAGCGCTACGTCACCGGCCGGATGGGCTGAGCGGGCCGTCGGCCCCCGGGGCCGACCAGAACACCACCGAAGAGCGTCCAACACACCGACCAACGTGCTCCAGGGCGCGACGACCAAGGAGGAACCACCCAGTGACTCGGATGATCCGGGGTAAGCGCATGGGTCTCGCCGCGTTGATGGCCGCCGCTATCGGGACCGCCGCCCTGGCCACCCCGGCCTCGGCGGCCACCAAGCTGCCCAAGAGCGGCGTCGAGACCCCGCCGTCGGCGTCGCTGTCGGAGACCGGCAGCACCCTGCTGTACCCGCTGTGGAACCTGTGGGTCGCCGGCTACGGCCAGAAGTACTCCCAGGTGACCATCCAGACCGCCGCCACCGGCTCGGGGACCGGCATCTCCGACGCCACCAACGGGACCGCCGACATCGGGGCCTCGGACGCCTACCTGTCGCCGAGCGAGCTGCAGGCCACGCCCGACCTGCTCAACATCCCGCTGGCCATCTCGGCCCAGCTGGTCGCCTACAACGTCCCCGGGGTCACGGCGCACCTCAAGCTGAGCGGCAAGGTCCTGTCGCAGATCTACCAGGGCACGGTCACCACCTGGAACAACCCGGCCATCACCGCCCTCAACAAGGGGCTCACCCTCCCGTCCACGCCGATCGTGACCCTCCACCGGTCGGACTCGAGCGGGGACACGTTCCTGTTCACCCAGTACCTCGCCAAGGCCGACCCGAGCGGCTGGGGGACCAAGATCGGCTTCAACACCACCGTGCCGTGGCCCAACGCCCCGGGCGCCCTGGGCGAGGCCGGGAACTCGGGGATGGTGACCGGCTGCAAGGCGACGCCGGGCTGCGTGGCCTACGTGGGGATCAGCTACCAGACCCAGGCCCTGCAGGCCGGCCTGGGCTACGCCCAGCTCGGCAACGCCCACGGTTCCTACGTCCTCCCGACGGCCCAGTCCATCGCGGCCGAGGCGGCCAGCTTCGTGAAGCGGACGCCGGCCAACGGGACGATCTCGATGATCTACGGGCCGGCGGACGCCGGGTACCCGATCATCAACTACGAGTACGCCATCGTGCTCTCCCACCAGCAGAGCTCGAGCACGGCCAAGGCCATCCGCTCGGTCCTCGAGTGGGCCGTGAACAAGAACGCCGGCAACAGCTCGGCCTACCTCAGCCAGGTGAACTTCCAGGCCCTGCCGGCCAAGACCGTCGACCAGTCGATCGCCCAGATCCTGAAGATCACCTAGCGGGTGACCGCCATCGGTGGCACTCCAGGCGACCTGCCTGCCGCCCCACCGTCGGCCCCGGCAACGCCCCGCGCCCTCTCGGCCCGGGGCGTTGCCCGTCTCCTCCGCACCCACGAGGAGGGTCTGTGGCGGTGGACGGCGCGGGTGGCGGTCGTCCTCCCCCTGGCCGCGCTGGTCTTCGCCCTGACGGTCCTGGCCGTCAAGGCGTGGCCGGCCATCATCGTGAACGGCTGGGGCTTCCTCACCGGCTCGACCTGGAACGTGGGCAGCAGCTACGGGGCCACCGTCTCCACCCACGGCGTGGCCCACCCGATGGGCTCGTCCTACGGGGCCTGGCCGCTGATCCTGGGGACGATCCAGACCTCGGCCATCGCCGTGGTCCTGGCCCTGCCGGTCTCGATCGGCGGCGCCTTCGCCCTGACCGAGCGGATGCCCCGGTGGATCTCGCGGCCGCTGGGCTTCGCCGTCGAACTGCTGGCCGGCTTCCCGAGCGTCATCATCGGGTTGTGGGGCATCCTCACCCTGGGGCCCTTCCTGGCCCAGCACGTCTACCCGCCGATCGCCGACCACATGCCCGACGTGCCGGTCCTGCGCTACTTCCGCAACCCGGTGGGCCACGGCGAGGGGCTGCTGACCGCGGGGATCGTGCTCGCCCTGATGATCGTCCCCATCATCACCGCCACCACCCGCGATCTCTTCGGGCAGGTGCCCCCGCTGCCAAAGGAGGGAGCCACGGCGCTCGGGATGACCGACTGGGAGGTGGCCCGCCGGGTCAGTCTGCGCTGGGTGCGCTCGGGCATCATCGGGGCGACCGTGCTCGGCCTGGGCCGGGCCCTGGGCGAGACCATCGCCGTGTTCATGATCACCGGCTCGATCATCCGGGTGGCCCCCAATATCTACTCGCCGATGTCGACGATCGCCGCCACCATCCTGGGCCAGCTGGACGGCGCCCAGACCGACGGGACCGGGTTCGCCGTGGCCACCCTGGCCGAGCTCGGCCTGGTGCTGGCGGTGATCTCGGTCGGGGTCAACCTGGGGGCCCGGGCCATCGTCACCCGGACCGGCCGGCTGGGCGGCCCGGTCGGCCGGGGCTGAGGAGGACGGCCGGTGGTCGCCACCCCACTGCCCCGCACCCGGCGCCGGCGGGCGGCCGAGGTCGCCTTCCGGGTGGCCACCTACGTGGCCCTGGTCCTGGTCCTCGGCCCGGCCGCCTGGATCCTGATCGGGGTGATCGCCCGGGCCGTCCCCCACTGGCAATGGAGCGTGCTCACCACCACCGGGACCGGCACCACCGGGGGCCTCCGGGCCGAGATCCTGGGCACCCTGATCCTGATGGCCGGGGTCCTGATCATCGCCGGGTCGATCGGGGTGTTCGCCGGAATCCACCTGGCCGAGTTGGCCAGACCCCGCAGGAGCGGCAAGGAGAGCGGGGGCTTCCTCCGGACGGCGTCCGACGTGCTCTCGGGCTTCCCCTCCATCGTCCTCGGCTACGTGGGCTACGTGGCTCTGGTGGTCGGCCTGCACTGGGGCTTCTCGCTCCTGCCGGCCCTGATCATCCTGTCCATCATGGTCATCCCCTACATCGCCAAATCGACCGAGTCCGCCCTGCGCCAGGTGCCAACCGGCTACCGCGAGGGGGCCGAGGCGCTCGGGATGTCGACGGGGTACTCGCTGCGCAAGGTGGTGCTGAAGAGCGCCTTCCCGGGCATCGTGACCGGTCTGCTGCTGGCCCTGGCCATCGCCTGCGGCGAGACGGCGCCGCTGATCTACACGGCCGGGTTCAGCACCAAGGTCCCCCTGTCGCTCACCCACGCCCAGTTCCCGTATCTCACCTATCCGATCTTCACCTTCTACAACCAGCCCAGCCAGGAGGCCCACAACCTGGCCTTCGACGCCGCCCTGATCCTGGTGGTCATCGTGCTGGTGCTGCTGGTGTCCTCCCGGGTCATCGTCTACCGGACCGAGCGCTTCGCCGAGGCCCGCAAGTAGGCCCGATGCCGGTGTCCGATTCCCGAATAGGGTGGGGCGGCGTGGGCGCCGGGCACCCCGGGGCGGCGCCGACCCGGAGGTGACATGACACTCGGTGCCGAGCTCGGACCGCTCGAAGGGCTGGTCGGGGAGTGGGAGGGGGACGGGGGCCTCGACGAGGCCTACTCGAACGGCGAGGGCAAGGTCATCGAGACCCCCTTCCGTGAGCGGACCACCTTCAGCCCGTTCGGCCCGGTGGAGAACGGCCGCCAGGTCCTCTACGGCCTGGACTACCGCACGGCGGCGTGGCGGGCCGACGAGGAGGACCCCTTCCACACCGAGGTCGGGTACTGGCTCTGGGACGCCGCCGACGGTCAGGTCATGCGCTGCTTCATGGTGCCCCGGGGGAGCACCGTGCTGGCCGGGGGGCCGGCCGCCGGCGGCGACACCTCGTTCGTCCTGAAGGCCGAGGTCGGCTCGGAGGTCTACGGGATCCTCTCGAACCGGTTCCTTTCCGGGGCGGCCCGGGCCGTCCGCTTCGAGGCCACGATCACCGTCGGCGACGGCACGTTCGCCTACGCCGAGCAGACCGAGATCGAGCACAAGCGGGTCGACCGGCTCCTGATCCACACCGACCGCAACACCTTGCACCGGGTCGGTGGACCCGGTCCCCACGGCGAGGTCTCGGTGCTCCAGGAGTAGCCCGGCGAAACCGGGAAGAGGCAGCAGCAGACCGGTGAACCCGGGAAGAGGCAGCAGCAGAAACGAGGAGGCTGGAGTGTACGAGTGGACCGATGACCAGCTGGCCATCCGCGACGCGGTGCGGCGGTTCGTCGACGAGGAAGTCAGGCCCCACGTCGACGAGCTCGAACACGGCGACACCCCGCCCTACGACGTGATCCGCAAGCTCTACCGGACCTTCGGCCTCGACCAGCTGGCCCGCGAGAGCTTCAAGCGGGCGCTCGAGCGCAAGGCCTCCGGGGAGGCCCCGGCCCCCCGCCAGCCGGGCGACAGCCAGGCGGCGATGACCCTCATCCCGATCATCGAGCTGTGCCACCACTGCCCGGGCATCGTGACCGCCCTCGGCGTCTCGACCGGCCTGGCGGCCGGGACGATCATGAAGCGCGGCACCCCGGCCCAGATGGAGCGCTGGGCCCTGGACCTGCTCACCCTGGACTCCATCGGGGCCTGGGCCATCACCGAGCCCAACTCGGGATCCGACGCCCTGGGCGGCATGCGGGCGACGGCCCGCCGGGACGGCGACGAGTACGTCATCAACGGCAGCAAGACCTTCATCACCAACGGCCCCTACGCCGACACCATCGTCTTCTACGCCAAGCTCGACGACGGGAGCGGGACCGACCTGCGCAGCCGCAAGGTCCTCACCTTCGTCCTGGACAAGGGGATGGAGGGCCTGGAGCAGTCCCGGCCCTTCCGCAAGATGGGCCTGCACTCCTCCCCGACCGGCGAGCTGTTCCTGACCGATGTCCGGTTGGGCCGGGACCGGTTGCTGGGCGAGACCGAGGAGGAGACCGGCGGGGGCGGCCGGGAGAGCGCCAAGGACAACTTCGTCACCGAGCGGGCCGGGGTGGCCGCCATGTCGCTCGGGGTCATCGAGGAGTGCCTGGCCGTCTCCGTCGCCTACGCCAAGGAGCGGCTGCTCTGGGGCAAGCCGATCGCCGACTTCCAGCTCATCCAGCTCAAGTTGGCCCGGATGGAGGTGGCCCGCCTCAACGTCGAGAACCTGGTCTTCCGGCACATCGAGATGGCGTCGGCCGGCAAGTCCCTGACCCTGGCCGAGGCCTCGGCCATGAAGCTCTACGCGGCCCAGGCGGCGACCGAGGTGGCGATGGAGGCGGTCCAGCTGCTGGGGGGCAACGGCTATATGGCCGAGTTCCGGGTCGAGCAGCTGGCCCGCGACGCCAAGGTCTTCCAGATCTACGCCGGCACCGACGAGATCCAGGTGACCCACATCGCCCGGGACCTGCTCAGCCGCTGAGGCCGACCGGCCCGGGGCCCCTCAGTCGGCGACCGGCAGCTCCAGCGCCTCCTTGCCGGTCAGCCAGGGCCGGCCCGCCGCCGCCAGGTCGGTCCACTTGCCCAGGTCCTCGCCGGTCTGGCCCAGCTCGGCGGGGGTGGGCCCGACCCGGTCGGCCAGCGGTCGCAGGGCGTCGGTGTCGAAGCCGTAGCAGGCGGCGGCGTTGGCCCCGAGCATCTGGGCCGTCTCCTCCACCGGGATGTCGTGGAAGGCGTTGCGCAGCCACTCCTTGGTGTGGGGCCAGGTCCCTTCGGGGTGGGGGAAGTCGTTGCCCCACATCAGGTTGCCCACGCCGATCTCGTAGCGCCGGGCCAGCTCGCGCCGGCGGGTGTTCGAGGCGCCGATGAAGCAGTTGCGGTCGAAGTACTCGCTCGGCCGCATACTGAGGTGGTCGGTCAGCTGCTGGCCGAGCTTCTTGGCCGCGTGCTCACGGTCGTAGACGATGTCGGAGGTCCAGAGCAGGTCGGGCGCCCAGAAGGCGCCGCACTCGGTGGTGATGAACTTGAGGTCCGGGAACCGCTCGAAGGTGCCGGCCCACAACAGGAACCACAACGGCCGGGTCGACCACCAGCGGACCTCGGCGATGTAGATGCCGACGTGCTCGCCGTACGAGGCGCGGTCGGCCGCCCCCGAATGGACGTGGACGGGCATGGACAGTTCGGAGCAGGCGGCCCACACCGGGTCGTAGCGGGGGTCGTGGTAGGGGGCGTGGGGCTGCCACATCGAGGGGATGAGGATGCCGCCCCGCAGGCCCGACTCCCGGGCCCGGGTGATCTCGGCCACCGCGGCGTCGACGTCGAAGATGGGCACGATGGCCACCCCCGCCCGGCGCTGCGGGCTCTGGGCACAGAGCTCGGCCAGCCACCGGTTGTGGGCCTTGGCCCCGGCCATCAGCAGGTCGGTGGGGATCTCGGCCGTCGCCGCCAGGCCGGCCCCGAAGGGGGCCGAGGCACCGGCGGTTACCGCGTCGGCGTCGGGGAAGATGACCTCGCCCACCACGCCGTCGGCTTCGAGCTCGGCGTCCCGGCGCCCGGCGTCCCAGCCGCCCCGCAGGCCCTCGGCGTTCTCCCGCTCCCACTCCTCGGCGAACGCCTCGTTGCGCAGCCCCTGCTCGGCCAGCTCGGCCTCCATGGCCCGGCGGGCCTCCAGGGACCGGTCGAAGGCGTCCCGGTGGCCGGGGTCCAGCCATTCCCGGTACTGCGCGTTGGGCAGCCCGGCGTGGCAGTCCGACGAAATCACCAGGTACCTGCTCATGGGTGTGCTCCTCTCGCTCGTCCCTCGGTCGATGACGCCCCCGTCACCCGGGGACCTCGCGCAGGTAGGTGGGGTTGGACCGGGCCAGCATGGAGTCGGCCCGGGCCCGGATCTGGTCGTCGGTGCGGCCGTCGGGGGCCATGATCCAAAAGGACCCGGACCGCACCCCCTCGACCACCCGGTCCGCCACCTCGGACGGCTCGGTGTAGGCCGGGGTGATGCCGGCCGCCACCATCTGGGCCTCGATGTCCTCGATGGTCGGGTACGGGGTGGCCCGGGGCCGCTCCTTGGCCAGGGCGGCCGGCCGGTTGCGCCACGAGGTGAACAGGCCGGTCCGCAGCATGTGGGGCCCGGGGAAGAGCACCGAGGCCCCGACCGGGGCGCCGGCGTCGGCCAGCTGCGCGTAGAGGCACTCGGTCAGGGTGACCACGGCCGCCTTGGTCACCGCGTACTGCGGGGTGCCCCGGAGGGGCGAGACCCCGCCGTTGCCCGACGAGGTGTTGACCACGTGGCCCTCGTCGACGGTGGCCACCATCTGGGGCACGAAGGCGTTGATGCCGTGGATCACCCCGTAGAGGTTCACCCCGAGGGCCCACCGCCAGTCGTTGAGCTCGTGCTCCCAGAGGGCGCCCTCGGCCCCCGCCCCGATGCCGGCGTTGTTGCACAGGAGGTGGACGGCGCCGTAGGCCTCGAGGGCCCGGTCGCGCAGGGCCACCACCGAGGCGTAGTCGCCCACGTCGGTGACCACCCCGGTCACCTCCAGGGAGTCGGCCCGCAGCTGGCCCACGGTCAGGTCGAGGGCGTCCTGCTCCACGTCGGCGGCCACCACGGCCATGCCCTCGCGGGCGAACCGCTCGACCATGGCCCGGCCGATGCCGCCGGCGCCGCCGGTGACCACGGCGACCCGGCCCGACAGCTGCTCCACCCGCTAGTCCCCCCCGACCGGGGAGAGGTCGTCGTAGCGCTGGTGGACGTAGGGCCGGATCCACTCGCCGGGCACCGTCCCGTGGATCTCACCGCGCTGGACGCTGCTCCGATCGGCCAGCACGATGTCGCGCAGCTCGCGCACCGGCAGGTCGGCCACCGGGTCGAAGCGCGACTCGCGCAGGGTCAGCTCGCCCGTGACCCGCTCGAGGGTCCGGGTCTTCTCGGCGCGGTGGCAGTAGACGAGGGCCGGGTCCGAGTCGAAGCCCTTGCCATCGGGGGCCGGCAGGAACTTGAAGTAGAAGTCGGTCCGGGTCTCGGGGCCCGGGTCCTCCAACTGCTCGGTGACCCGGCCGGCGATCTCGATGATGGTGACCCCCATCCGGGCGATCTGGCCGTCCACCCGGTCGCCGTCGCGCCCGAGGACCACCGCGCCCAGCTTCTTGGGCTCGCCGAACGTCTCACGGCCCCCGATCACCGACTGCTCGGTCGTCATGGGCATGAGCAGGGCGTAGTAGCCGTCGGTCCCCTCGTGCCGGGCCCGCACCGAGAAGCTGCCGGCCCCGAAGGTGGGGTGTCCCGGGATGTCGACGCTGGCGATGGTCACCTTGACCAGCGGCTCGTCCCCCGGCTCGATGGGGGGCGGCAGCACGGCGGCGATGACCTCGGGGTCGGTCAGGTAGGTGGCGACCAGGGTGGTGGCCCAGACGTCCACCGACGTCGCGGCCACCTCGCGGTTGACCAGCTGCTCCTCGCTCCTCGCCCCGTACCTGACGCTGCCCATGGTTCTGTCTCCCTGCTCGGTCGTGCTCGGTCGTGGTCGGTCGGTGCGGGGGCGGGCCGGTGGTGGCCGGCCGCTCAGCGGTCGAGCCCGACGAAGGCCGGGCAGCGCAGGGCGTCGGGCGGGATATCGGCCAGGGGGAGCGGCTCGGCGATCTCGGCGTGGGTGGGCCCGACCACGGCGGCCACCTCGGCCAGCCGGCCCAGGTCGAAGCCGTAGACCCGGGCCGCGTTGGCCCCCACCATCTGCTGGACCTCGACCGGGTCCACCCCGGCGAACGACAGCCGCAGGGCCTGGCGGCTGTAGGGGAAGCTGGCCTCTTTGTGGGGGTAGTCGCTCCCCCACATGACCTTGTCCAGGCCGACGGCGTGGCGGAGCGCGGCCTCGGTCGGGCGCATGAAGCTGGACCCGACGTGACACTGGCGGGACCAGTACTCGCTCGGCCGCAGCGACAGGCCCCCGACCACGGGGTGGCCCCACTCGTACTCCTGGGAGCCCACCGCGTGGCTCATCCGGTCCCAGAAGAAATCGAGGGTGCCCAGGGTCTCGGGGAGCCAGGCCGTCCCCTGTTCGGTGAAGGCGAAGGTCAGTTCGGGGTGACGCTCCATCACCCCGCTGAAGATGAGGTGCCACAGGGCCCGGTGGGCCCACCAGGTGACCTCGAGCATGAACACCACCTGCTCGATGGGCTGGTCGCCCATGGGCGGCACCGCGCTCCCACTGTGGTGGTTGACCGGGAGCCCAGCCGCCTCGCAGGCCGACCACACCGGCTCGTACACCGGCGAATACAGCGGCTCGAGGCCCGAACCGGGGGGGGTCCCGGGCAAGAGGATGCCGCCGCCCATCGCCGCCCCGGCGGCCCACTCGATCTCGGCCACCGCGGCGTCGATGTCGTGCAGCATGATCTGGGCGATGCCGGCCCGGCGCCCCGGTGCGGCGGCGCAGAAGTCGGCCAACCACCGGTTGTGGGCCCGCAGCCCGGCCCAGCGCAGCTCGAGGTCGCCCTCGGTGGCCCCGGGCATCTGCGCCTTCAAGGAGTGCTCGGGGTAGAAGGGCGGGATGGTGTTGGGGTAGATGACCTCGGCCACGATCCCGTCGGCCTCCAGGTCGGCCAGCCGCCGCTGGTGGTCCCAGTTGCAGGGCCCGTCCTCGCCCGCCAGGTCCTCGTGCAGGACGGGGTAGGCCCGGGCCCACTCGTCGAACCGCTCGTGGTAGCGGGACGGGAGGTACGGCCGGTACTCGCCGAGGTCGGCGCCGCCGTGGCAGTCGGCCGAGATGATGACGTAGCGGTCGCTGCCCGGCATCTGCGTGCTCGCCCTCCCCGGCGGTCTCGCCCGGGCGGTCCCGCCGGCCTCGTCGACGCGGCCGACCGCCCTCTTCTGTAGCATCGTTACATGACCGGGGGGCGTGGTCAAGGGCGGGCCCGGGGGCCCGGGGGCAACCCGCTCTCGCGCGACCAGGTCCTGGCGGCGGCGCTCGAGATCGTCGAGGCCGGGGGGGCCGACCGGCTGACCGTCCGAGGCCTGGCCGCCACCCTGGGAGTGGCGGTGACCGCCATCTACTGGCACGTGGGCGACAAGCAGGCCCTGCTCGACGGGGTGGTCGACGCGGTCATCGCCGAGATGGGCGAGGTGACGGTCCGGGGCCGGGGACCCGAGGCCCGGGTGGCCTCGATCGGGCGGTCCCTGCGCCGCTCGCTGCTGGAGCGGGCCGACCTGGTGGCCCTGGTCCACCGCCAGGGGCGGACCGCCGCCCTCTTCCAGCCGGCCCGGCGGGTGCTGGTGCGCGAGCTGACGGCGTCCGGACTCGGCGGGGCCGAGGCCGCCCGGGCCGTCCGGGCCGTCCTGAGCCTGGTCGTCGGCTCGGTCCTGATCGACCGCCAGGTCGAGCGCCAACCGGCCCAGGTCGGGGCGCCCGGTGCGCTCTGGACGCCCGAGGACGTCCCCGACGACCCCGAGCTGCTGGACCTGCTGATGACCGAGAGCGACGAGGTGGACGTGTTCGACTACACCCTCTCGGTGCTGGTGCGCGCCGTCATCGGGCCGTCTACGGTCGGACCGTGACCTCACCGGCCGGGCCGAACGGGACCCCGGCCGCGGTCGACGCCGCGTTCGACGAGATGGTCGACACCCGGCGGGCCCTCCACGCCCACCCCGAGCTGGGATTCGAGGAGCACGTCACCACCACGCTGATCCGGGACCGCCTCGGGGCCCTGGGGCTCACCGAGCGCCCGGTGGCCACCCCGACCGGCGGCGCCTTCGTGCTGGAGGGGGGCCGACCCGGGCGCACGGTGGTCCTCCGGGCCGACATCGACGCGCTGGCGGTGCACGAGCAGGTCGACGTGGGCTTCCGGTCCACCGTGGACGGGCACATGCACGCCTGCGGGCACGACGCCCACACCGCGGTCCTGCTCGGCGCCGCCCGGGTCCTCACGGCCCGGGCCGAGGAGCTGCCCGGTCGCTACCTCTTCGTCTTCCAGCCCGGGGAGGAGTCCCTCATGGGCGCCCGGACCATGGTGGAGGGCGGCCTGCTCGAGGGCCTCGAGGGCGCCCGGGTGATCGGGCACCACGTGGCGTCGACCCTCCCGGTGGGGTTGGTCGGCGTGCGGGGCGGCATCACCATGTCCGAGGTCCACTCCCTGCGGATCACCCTGCGGGGCGCCGGGGGCCACGGGGCGATGCCCACCGGCTCGGGGGACGTGGTCCGGGCCATCGCCCGGCTGGTCGACGATCTCGGCGGGGTGGTGGCCGGGCTCGGCTACGAGGGCACCGACTGCGTCTGCACCGCCGGGCGGCTGCGGGCCGGCTCGGCCCCCAACGTGATCCCCGACCACGCCGTGCTGGAGGGGACCCTGCGCACCTTCACCGCCGACCAGCGGACCGAGGCCCTCGGGCGCCTCCGGGCATTGTGCGACACCCTGGCCGCCGATCAGGGGGTCACCGTCGAGCTGGAGCTGCCAGGGCACGCCCCGGCGGTGGTCAACGACCCCGGCCTGTCGGCCCTGGTGGCCGCGGCCGCCCGGGCCCGCGTCGGGCACGAGCGGGTGCTGGCCATGCCCCCGGTTGCCCCGAGCGACGACGTGAGCGAGTTCTTGGACCGGCTGCCCGGCTGCTACTTCTTCGTCGGCGGCGGCCACCCCGACGGCTCGAGCGGCGTCCACCACGCCCCGACCTTCGCCATCGACGAGGAGGCCCTGCGCGTCGCCTGCGCGGTGACGGTCGACGGGGCCCTGGCCATGGCCGCGCCCGGCCCGGGCCCCGCCCCCGGCGCCAGTTGAGGGTGGGCCCGGCGACCGGCGGCCACCCGGAGGCCCGGCCGCCCGGCCGGCCCTTCGGGCCGGGCTCGGTTTCCTTCCGGGTCTACCCGCACAACGAGCTGGCGGCCGAGGCGTTGGTGGCCGAGCTGTGCGACCAGGCCGCCCTGGCCCTCGCGGCCGGCTTCGACGGGGTCATGACCAGCGAGCACCACGGCGGGTTCCCGGGCTACCTGCCCAACCCACTGCAGGCCGCCGGCTTCATCCTGGCCGTCCACCCCGACGGCTGGGTCGCCCCCTGCCCGCTCCTGCTGCCCCTGCGCCCGACCGCGCTGGTGGCCGAGGAGGCGGCCTGGCTGGCGGCCCGGTACCCCGGACGGGTGGGCCTCGGGGTGGCGGCGGGCGCCCTGGCGCTCGACTTCTCGGTGATGGGACTCGATCCGGCCGGGGCCGGGCCGCGCTTCGCCGCCGCGCTGCCCGACCTGGTCGACCTGCTCTCGGGCCGCCGGCTCGGCGAGCTCGCCGGGGACCCAGCCCTCCGCCGCTGCGCCGGGGACCCGGTGCCCGTCCTCAGCGCCGCCGCCTCGGTCACCGCGGCCCGCCGGGCGGCCGGCTGCGGCGCCGGGATCCTGCTCGAGGGCCTCTCGGAGCCGGCCCGCCTGGCCCCCCTGTGCGCAGCCCACGCCGAGGCGGGCGGCACCGGGTCCCGGGTGCTCATCCGGCGGGCCTGGCTGGGCCGGCCCGACCCCGACCTCATCACCGGCCAGCGGCGGGTCTACGCCGGCTACACCCCGGGCGCCCTCCCGCCGGACCAGACGGTGGCCGCCGGGGACCCCGACGAGCTGGCCGCACGGCTGGCCGGGGCGTTGGCGGCGACCGGGGCCGACGCCCTCAACCTCCGGGTGCACCTGCCGGGCATGGCCCCGGCCGTCGTGCGCCACCAGATCGAGGCGCTCGGCCTCGAGGTGGTGCCCCGGCTCAGGAAGCTCCTGGCGGGCTGACCGCCGGGCCGGCCGACGGGAAGGGGGACCACCCCCCGGCGCCCAGGTGGTTGCCACCGTCAACGTCGATCAGGGTCCCGGTGACCTGGCGGGCGTCGTCGGACAGGAGGAAGAGCACCGCCGCCGCCACGTCGTCGGCCTCGGTGAGCCGTCCGAGCGGCAGGTGGCGGCCGGCCGCCGCCCCCCCGTCGTCCGCCCAGGCCGGCCGGGTCCCGCTGGTCCTGGTCAGGCCGGGGCTCACCGCGTTCACCCGGACCCCGGCCGGGGCCAGGCTGGCCGCCATGGTCCGGGTGAGGGCGTTGAGGGCGGCCTTGGCGGCGGCGTAGGCGGCCATGTCGGGGGTGGCCTTGTGGGGTGACCCGCTCGAGATGTTGACCACCGCCCCGCCCCCCTCGGCCAGCCCGGCCCCCAGGGCCGCCTGCACCAGGGCCACCGCCGGCCAGGTGTTGAGGGCGAGCGTGCCGACCAGGTCGTCGCGGGTCATGGCGGTGAGCGGGCCCCGGTAGCGGGCGCCACCCACCGTGCTCACCACGAGGTCGAGGCGCCCGAACCGCTCCACCGCGGTGGCGGCCATCCGCACCGCCGTCGCCTCGTCCTCCATCGAGCCGACCACGGCGGCCACCGCCAGACCCTCGGCGCCGAAGGCCCCCACGGCCGACTCGAGCTCGGGCCGGCGGCGGCCGTTGAGCACGACCGCCGCGCCCTCCCGGGCCAGCCGCTCGGCGCACGACCGGCCGATGCTCGGGCTGGCCGACGACCCGGTGACCACGGCCACCCGGCCGGCGAACCGTCCGGGCGCAACCGTGGGATCCACCGGCCCACTCTGCCAGCAACGGTGCCCGACGGCACGGGGCACAATGGGCCATGACCACCCGAGACCTCTTCTCGATCGAGTCCAAGACCGCCCTGGTGACCGGCGGATCGCGGGGCATCGGCCTCATGATCGCCACCGGTTTCGTCGAGGCCGGGGCCAAGGTCTACATCTCGTCACGCAAGGCCGCGGTGTGCGACGAGGTTGCCGCCGCCCTCTCGGAATCCGGTACCTGCGTCTCGCTGCCGGCCGACCTGTCGACCGAGTCGGGCTGCCGCGCCCTGGCCGGGGCGATCGCCGGGCGCGAAGACCGCCTGGACATCCTGGTCAACAACGCCGGGGCCACCTGGGGGGCGCCCATCGACGAGTTCGACGAAGCGGCCTGGGAGCGGGTGCTGGCCCTCAACGTGAAGGGGGTCTTCCACCTGACCAAGTTCCTCCTGCCCCAGCTCCGGGCGTCCGGGACGCCCGAGGAGCCGGCCCGGGTCGTCAACATCGGCTCGATCGACGGCCTCTCGGTACCGGTGCTCGAGACCTACTCCTATTCGGCCTCCAAGGCGGCGGTGCACCAGCTGACCCGGCACCTGGCCAGGAGACTGGCCCCCGAGATCACGGTCAACGCCATCGCGCCGGGCCCCTTCGAGTCCAAGATGATGGCGGCCACCCTCGCGGCGTTCGGCGAGCAGATCGCCGGAGCCAACCCCCTCAAGCGGATCGGCCGCCCCGACGACGTGGCCGGCACGGCGATCTTTCTGGCCTCGCGGGCGGGGTCCTACCTGACCGGCGCCGTGATCCCCGTCGACGGGGGGATGGCCCGCCTCCGCTGACCATCGGCGGGCGCGCTGACCGGGCTCGCCCAACCGGCGGTGTGACGATGGACCCGGGCCCGGCGGCCGGCGGCGTTCGGACTGGCGTGGCCCGACGGAGCGCTGACCGGGCGTCCGGCCGGGCCGCCGGTACCGTGAGGCGGTGCCGACGGTCCTCGTGGTCGACGACGAAGAGGTCGTGCGCGACGTGATCGTCCGGTACCTCGAACGGGAGGGCTTCGAACACCGGCAGGCGGCAGACGGGGACGAGGCCCGCCGGATGATCTCCGAGCTCCGGTTCGACCTCGTCATGCTCCCCGGCATGAACGGGCTCGACCTCTGCCGGCGGATCCGGACCTCGAGCGAGCTGCCGGTGATCCTGCTCACGGCCGAGGGGAGGAGACCGACCGCATCATCGGCCTCGAGCTCGGCGCCGACGACTACGTGGTCAAGCCGTTCTCGCCCCGCGAGCTGGTGGTGCGGGTCAGGACCATCCTGCGCCGGTCGCCCCGGGGGGAGCCGGCCTCCCCACGACGCTCGACGTGGCCGGGCTCCACATCGACTCGGCGACCCGGGAGGTGGTGCGCGCCGGCACCACCGTGGCCCTCACGTCCACCGAGTTCGACCTCCTGTGGTGCGTGGCCAGCCATCCCCGGGTGGTCTTCTCCCGACAGCAGCTGCTGTCGAGGGTCTGGGGCTACCAGGCGGCCCTCGACGCCGGGACCAGCACGGAACCGTCCACGTCCGCCGGCTGCGTGAGAAGATCGAGCGGGACCCCTCGGCGCGGGCCGTCATCACCACCGTCTGGGGTGTGGGGTACCGCTTCGAGCCGTGAACGGCCGTCGCCACCGGGCGCCCCGGCTCAACCGAGCACCGGTCAGAGGGCGGCCAGGACCGAATCGGCCGAGCTCACGTCGAGGCCCGACTTGGGCTCGACCATGAGGGCGGTGACCACCCCGTCCTCGATGACCGCCGCGTAGCGCTGCGACCGGGTGCCGAGGCCGAACCCACTGCCGTCCATCTCGAGACCGACCGCCTCGGTGAAGGCGCCGTTGCCGTCGGCCAGCATCAGCACCTTGTCACCCACACTCTGGTCGCGGCCCCACGCCCCCATGACGAAGGCGTCGTTCACCGAGAGGCAGGCCACCGTGTCCACCCCCTTGGCCGCCAGGTCCTCGGCCCGGAAGACGAAACCGGGCAGATGGTGGTCCGAACAGGTCGGGGTGAAGGCGCCGGGCACGGCGAACATCACGACCTTCCCCTGTCCCAGCACCTCGGCGGCCCGGACGGCCCGGGGTCCGTCCCGGCCCATCGTCATCAGCTCCACGTCGGGGATCCGCTCGCCCACCGAGATCGTCATCGTCACGCTCCTTGGATCGGTTCTCCCCGAGCATCGCCCAGGGTCACCGCCCACCGCCAGCGGCCGGTCCGGAACTCCGTCGACCGGTCGCACCGGACCGGGGCCCGGTGAAGGCGGCGGTGCCGGCCTCCCAGGTGGCGTCCAGGTCCGATCCGTCGGGGTAGCGCCCGTCGAGCTCGAGGATGACCATGCCGTGGGCGTAGGACCACATCGCCTGGGCCAGCGCCGGTTCACCGGTGGCCAGGAAGAAAGGCTCACCGGCCCATTCCTCCAGCCCCGCCGTGAGGCGGTCGCGGGCCAGGGGACCACCGGTCGCCAGCCGGTAGAGGTTCGGGTGGGCCAGCGCGTGGGCGCGGTAGGCGGTGAGGAGGGCCCGGACCGGGCCCTCGGGCCCGGACAGCCGGACCGCGGCATGGAGCGCGTCACCGACGTCGACCAGGCCCTCCTCGATTAGGGCGAGTTCGACGCTCGCCTTATCGGGGAAGTGCTTGTAGATCGACGGTGCCCGCATCCCGGTCTCGTGGCCGAGTCGCCGCATGGTCAGGGCCTCCATCCCCTCGTCCTCGAGCACCCGGCGCGCCGCCCCGACGATCTCGTCCGCCCGCGGGGTGCGACGCTGCGGTGCGGGGCGGGTGGAGGCCGTACGGGGAGGCACCCTCAGGCGGCCCGGTCGAGGGCGAAGACCGGGTGCCGGCCGGCGATGGCGGCGATGGCCTCGTCGCTCGAACCGGCGTCGACCCCGTCGAAGAACACGCCGACCTCCATCTTCCAGCGCCGCAGGTAGCCACGGATCACCGGCACCTTGTCGGCGTCAGCCAGCTCCCGGGCCCGGTGGTGCTGGCGCCGGCGGCCGACGACGAGGTCCAGCTCGCCGCCCGCCGCCCGGACGTTGCGGACCCACTGGGTCTCCCCCCGGGGCGACACCAGGTACTCCCGGTCCTCGTGGGTCAGGAGGTTGACCGGGACCCGCCGGACCTGCCCGCTGGAACGCCCCCGGACCTCGAGAACCCGGCTCCCCCAGACGCTCACGCCGGCCCGGGTCAGCCCGGCCACCACCCGGTTGAACACGTGGGTGGTGAACCATCCGGGCTGGCGGTAGTGGACGTTCGTGTCGTCGGTCATCGGGCCTCCTCCAGACTGGCTAACGTGATTAGCTTAGCTAACGCTGTTAGCACGGTCAAGCCCCGACCGCCGCGTCCCCGTCCGGCCGGGACCCGAAGGGTTCCGCCACCGAGTTCCGCCCGCCTCCCCGAGGCCAGCGCCGGTGACGAGCCCGTTCACCTCGGTCCCCTCGCAGCGGAGCCGGAACAGGCGTCGAGGCCCGGGCGGTATCGCGGAGGGCCGGGGTCGTGGTCCAACTGGACAGGCCGATGGTCGATGATCTCTGCTGGGGTCGGGCTGATGGGGCTCCTCGGCTCGGGGCGAGGACCGACAGAGCCTGTCGCCGGACCCCTGCGCCGGGTCGCGGTGCAACCGCACGTCGCGGTCCGGAAGCCATCGTCGATCGCGGACCGCCAGGAGGTGGACCAGTTGGACGTCAACGGGAGTGCCCTGGTCACCGGTGCCAGCCGGGGCATCGGTCGGGCCATCGCCCTGGAGTTGGCGGAGCGCGGCTTCGACACCGTCGCCGGCGTCCGCGATCCTGCCCGGACCGAAGGAATGGGCGGCGCCACCAGTGGCCGTCTGCGGGTCGCCCGCCTCGATGTCAACGCCCCGGAGGGTTTCGAGTTCCCTCCCGACCTCCGGGTGCTGGTCAACAACGCCGGTGTGGACTCCGCCTACCTCCCGGTCGAGCACAGCCGTCTCGCGGACTGGCGCACCCTGTTCGAGACCAACGTCCTCGGCGTGGTGGGGACGACCAAGGCGGCCATCCCCACCCTGCGGGGGAACCGGCCGGCCGTCGTCTGCAACCTGACGTCGGTGTCGGTCGTTGCCAGCGTGCCTTTCTACGGGGCCTACCGCGCCACCAAGGCGGCGGTGTCCGCCCTGAACGACAGCCTCCGGGTGGAGCTGGCGCCGTCGGGCATCCGGGTGGTGGAGATCCTGCCGGGCCCCATCGACACCGATATGTTCCGTTTGAGCACCGGTGACCAGCCAGCCCTTCGGTTCGAGCGTTACCGCCCGATGGCCGAACAAGCCGCCCGACTGCGCGAGGAGACCGCCGACCCGATGCTGTCCCCGGCGACCGACGCCGCGGCGTTGATCGCCGACGCCATCCTCGACGACGGTGGTCCGATGCGCTACGGCTGTGACCCCCTGTCGATCGGGCTGCTCGATATGTGGCGCCAGTCCGACGACGAGGCGATGTTCACGATGACCGGTCAGTCGCTCCTGGACCTCCTGGGACCGCCGGCGGGGTGATGGCCCCACCGACGGAGGTGCCGTACACGATGCGGCCGCCGGTTGGCATCGCCGACCGGGGAACCTACGCAGGTGCGGTCGGACTGCGCGTGGTCACCGGCGAGGTGATCGATGCCCAAACGGCACGTCGCGCCCTCGGAGCCGGCGCTGTCCCGATGGTCGACGAGTGGCAAGGAGCGGTCGACGAGGGCCTCGGAGACGGGGACCCGACGCACGCCCGAGCGGCAGGAGGCGGCACGCCCCGCTAATCAAGTGAATACATCACCACCCCAGCCCGAACCATCCCGGATCCTGCTCATCACATTGACGGTCCTGACAATTGTGAGCGGCGTGGTCGATGCCGTCAGCTACCTCGGCTTGGGTCACGTCTTCACGGCCAATATGACCGGGAACGTGGTGGTGCTCGGTTTCGCAGCCGCGGGGGCCAAGGGATTCTCGATCGCTGCAAGCCTGACCTCGCTAGGCTCCTTCCTCCTGGGCGCTGCAGTGGCTGGCCGGATCTGTCTCCACATCGGGTCCCGCCGACGCTGGCTCGTTTTCGCCATGGCCGCAGAAGGGGGGTTTACGGGCGCGGCCGCCATCGCCTCGGCCCTCGCCTCGGGCATCGTTGGCGCGGGATGGGCGCGGTATACGGTCATCGCCCTTCTCGCGTTCGCCATGGGCGTCAGGAACTCCACGATTCGGCGATTGGCGGTTCCCGAAATGACGACCACCGTCCTCACGTTGACACTTACAGGTTTGGCCGCCGACTCATCGCTTGCCGGTGGCCACAATCCAAGAGCTGCACGAAGAACATCGGCAGTCCTCGCCATGCTAGTCGGGGCAATCGCTGGTGCCGGGCTCTTCCTCCACCAGGGAGCAACGTGGCCCTTAGCGATCGTGGCAGTGGTCGTCCTTGTCACTGCCACGTTGTTTGCCATGAGCAAAGCCTCGAAACAACTGGACGCCTGATGAACACCAACGAGCAATGCAACCTCAGCTTCCTTCTCCCGTTCGCCATCCGGGACAATTTCTGTTGCCAACGGGGGTCAGTGGGGCGTCGGAGAACTGAACCTGGGGCCCTTGAGCGTCATGAACTGCATGCTCGTCCTGGCCGCCTAACTCGTCGGGCCGGCAGCCGCTGCTTGCAAGTGTGCACTATCCCCCCTCGGCCGGGATGGGGACCCACGACGCCCCTGTCAATTTCGAGCGCATGTGGACCAAGCTCTCGCATGTCTCAGTATTGTTCGCTCTGACGTTGTGAGTGCACTATCAACGACTCGGCTTTGACACTTCGTACGAGCGCGGGGGGGTACGGATTCTTGACTCGTGATGGCATCGAGATCCACCTCGAAGTCGTGCCGCACATCAGCCCGAAAAGTGCGAAACACGTGGCCTATCTGTGGGTTGACGATGCTGATGCGGTCGCACTTGCCTGGCGAGCTGCAGGTGCCGAGGTCCAAATGCCCCAGGACACAGGGTGGAACCAGCACGAAGGCGAAGCGGTGGACCCGGATGGGAACGTTCTCAGATTTGGCTCGCCCATGGAGTGAGAGGGTGCCGCCGATCCGGGGTGGGAACCAACCGGGGCCAAGGGCGCTCGATGTCGGATTGTCGAGGGATATGAAGTGCGAGAGAGACGAAGTGGTCACCTGAGTTCTCAGGGGTGACGCTGTCGACCGTTACATTCAACCGACGGCCGGTGACCTCCTCGATATCCCGGTTCACGCCCAGAACTGCCAGACTGGCAAGTGATGATCGTCCTCGCTGTTGACTGGGTAGTGGTTTCTTCTTTGGCTACCGGGGCTGGCACGCTCGTGTTGGCGGTCGCCACGTTCTCAGCGGTGCGTTCTTCCAACCGGTCGGCGCGCATCGCGGAGGCGGCGCTGCAAGAACAACGACGACCCCTTCTTGCGCCGTCGCGTCTAGAGGATCCCAACCAGAAGATCATGTTCATGGAGGGGAATTGGGTAAGCGCCCCAGGTGGGCGCGCGGCGGTTGAACACATCGACGGCCTCGCGTACCTCGCGATCAGCCTGAGAAACGTTGGTAGTGGAATAGCGGTCTGTCAGGGCTGGGCGATCAGGCCGGATTTATCGCTGAACTACCCCACCCACGCCCCGTTGGAGGATTTCCACCTTCAGTCGCGGGACCTGTATATCCCGGCCGGTGACATCGGCATGTGGCAAGGAGCACTGCGAAACCCAGACGATCCGGTTCGCGCCGAGGTCGTTGACGCGATCAACGTGGGCCAGCCGATAACTGTGGAGCTTCTGTATTCCGACCAGGTTGGCCTCCAGCGGACGATCTCCCGGTTCGGCTTAACCCCTACGAACGACTCGTGGCTCGTCGGCCTGAATCGGCACTGGTATTTGGATTGGGATGGCCCCCGCCCGGAAAGCCTCACACTCGCCGCGGCTGAGGCGATACGCCGCGATCAAGAAGCGGCCACCGAGAGGCGCGCGGCGGAGGAAAGCGAACGCGCAGCGGCGGACACCAGCGGCTCAGTGAATGCAGAGGGCAGCCGCTCCGAGCCCCAGCAGGCCGATCCAACAGGCATGTAGGACCCACTGCCACGCCACGAGCAGTGAACTCAGAACAGGAGCGCGGAAGGTGTCGTTCCGATGGGGATTGCCGCCGCGCGCATGCCAGGGAGCTGGCGCTCCGTCCCGGTGATCTGGGCTACCCCGGGAAGAGCAACCGGTAATCATCGGGTCGGGGAGGCACTCTTCGCTTGGCTCCTCAGCCTCAATTGCTGGCAGTTGTCGTCTCATAGTTGGTGACGAACCAGCGCGAGTTGAATTTCATGGTGCCGATATTTCCCGCACTTGATCCACCGGTTGAATTGGTGATCGTGACCCTTCCGCTGCACGATTGGGGCCCGCAGGACAGCGAATTGATGGCGAGCCCTTCTCTTGGAGCGCTCTTTGTGCCGTGCAACGCCTGGGCGATTGCGGCGGCTGGCAGGGGTGTGCCCACGATTGCTCCAAGCACTTGGACAATCTGTGACGCAGCGACACTGTTGATATATGAGCACACGGCTATGAGCCCATCTGGTCCGATCTTCTTCATTTCCTTGAGAGCGGCTTGTGGTGTGAAAGCACTCTTGGCGGGGGCGAACAAATAGCCGGGTTCTGCGTAGGCGAAGGTGCCGTGTGCGATGGCGGTCATCGATGAGATACATGGTGCAACGATCGGTCGAGCAATCCGTGGCGTCGCGGCGCGCCCCGGGAGGCCAGCCGTTGTACTCGCCTGAGACCGCGTGGTGGATCTCGACCCGTTCGTCGTAGACGAAGAGCAACCAGCTAGGTACACCACGCCGATGAGGGCTCCGAGCAGCACGCGGGAACCTTTGACGCTCTGTACGGTCATGTGGGCGCCTCATTGGATTCGAATGGCTCTGAGGAACAGTATCGGCAGTCCCCTTAGGCCAGCCTAAGGTTCAGCCGAGAAGGGGCCGCACGGTGCCCCAAATCACCGGGACTGGGGGGAGTTGAGGATTGTCCTGTGTTGAGACCGTCGCATGAGGTCCTCGATGGCCTTACAGGCGCTCAGCTCTACTTTCGTGACCGAACGATGGCGGCAAGTCAGAGCCGCTGCTCGAACAGGCTGCTAGTACGACCAAAGGGGCTCAACGCGTTGAACCTGGGACGACATCCCTGACCGTCCCGGTGGAGATCCACCAATAGAGGCAGGGGCCTCGCCATTCTCGTGGCTGTCTAACGGCTACGAGAGAGGGAGGGCCC
>Ga0182024_10003116_pt1 | contig 40054 bp, 28 predicted proteins | sample P32metaG_FD_120480 | JGI IMG/M metagenome (GOLD analysis project Ga0182024, IMG submission 120480) | Permafrost microbial communities from Stordalen Mire, Sweden - P3-2 metaG (Illumina Assembly) | ecosystem: Environmental > Terrestrial > Soil > Wetlands > Permafrost | place: Sweden: Stordalen...
CGCTGATCCCCTTCATCAGCAGGCACTGATCGAGCACCGGTTGCAGCGCTTCCAGGATCGGCGGTGGAGACGAGAGGTAGGTTGACGGATCGGCCGGCCAGAACCGCTCCATGATCACGCCATGAGGCATATACATGAACCCGAGGCGCACCGGCGGCTTATAGGTCGAGCCCTTCGGCTGATCGGCCCACCCCATCGTCTCCATCAAGGGCAGCGCCAGTGCGACACCAAGCCCGTGCAGGCAGGTCCGACGGCTGATCAACCGGTTACTTCGCATGGGATGCGTCTCCCTGGCTGTCGAGGCGATGGCTGGTGAATCGAAAGCTGGTCACGATCCCGTCCATCAGCGTCTGCATAGGATACTCATCTCTTCCCACTGCGTTGGCGAACAGCGCTACGGGCCGCGGGTTTTCCTATACATCAAATGGCCAGAGTGTTAGAGTTCTTTGATGGTCCGCCATGTGGATGCCATCTTCAGTCAGGGTGCGTTCCGGCCCCTTGAGCCGCTTGAGCTGCCCGAGGGGGCGCGTTCATTTGAGCGTGGGAGAGGAAACGAATGCCAGCCCCGTGCGAAGCAGCGCCGCGAGGATCGTCATGCCCCGGCTGGCAAATCCGGAAGATGCGGCGGATTTCGTGATGGAAGTTCGGGAGATGGGCAATGCACCCTTATGACGCCGCGCGATTCGATGGGCCGGCACCGTGTTTGCACAGTTTTATGCACGAGAGACACGGGACGTTAACTCGATGCGTTCAATAGGCGTATAAAGGATACGACACTACCCGCGATGGAAGCGATCTTGCCGAGTGACTCAAGCAGCGTGGCGATAAGCGTGCGGTTTGGTTCAGGCTTGGCGACCTCAAAACGCAAGAGGTCCATATATGTTGTTGCTTCCTTTTTCGTCGGCTCCGCAAGCGTGTTATCGCTCTCGATCTTTTTCGCCATTTCGTCGAGAAGCCGTGACGCGGGAGACGTTGGATGCGTCAATGTCTGAGAAACGCCTGACACGAGTTGTCCCGTCACGACCTGATTGCCTGAGCCGGTCACCGTGACATTGTAGTAAGTCGAAGGCGATTCTTGGACCTTCCCGGTAAACCCCTGCTTTCTTTCCACGTACAGCCGCCCTTCGCCAGTAATCTTAGCATTTGTGCCCCCATAACTGAAAAGGCAGATTGCAAACGTGCGGGTTTGTAACACCTTGGCAGCGTCGAAGACCCAATCCGGCGGAACATCGCCCTTGATCGTTGCTGCCAACGCTTCCAGGTTTTTGAAGTCGCTTTCGTTATCGGATTGGTCGGCCTCGTATAGTGCAACGAGCAGCAGATCGACGAACTCCGTGAATTTGTACGTGGGCTTTGCCATGACTAGCCTCTGAATTGTACGCAGCGTTCGAGTGTACGCTCATGAAACGCAACTTCATTGAATTGATTAAAAAAGGTCGTTCGGCCCAAGAGAGCATAGTCCAATTTAAGCTCCTTGTCGTCGACGTAAAGGATGTCGAGATCGAATCGACGACCCTGGATCAGGACGTATGTTTTGAGAAGCCGTCCGATTGCGGCCGAGCCTCCAAAGACTACGCCTTCAGGTTTGCCTGATTCCAAATCCAGGCCAGCATCCCGTGCGGCCGACTTGGGAAAAATCGGTCGGACGGCACCTGTATCGATTACCGCGTTTATGGGCACGCTAAAGCGGGTGCCGAGGACTATAACCTCACATAGCGGGAGGAAATGGCCGCCGTGCAATTGATACGGAATACGCATTGCATTTTCGGCAAGCGGCGCTGCCTAGTTTTCATCGCCTGAACAAATCAATATTCTACGGGCGCATCGGGCCGATATCCCTGCCGGACGATTCGCCTAACGCCCAGACTGTTAGGACACCGATCATAAGCCGCCGCGGGTTTGCCACAAACAGAGTCCCGCCAGCGAAACCGGCCAGTACGCCCCGAGACGGCCTGATCCAGAGATTACTTCGCATGGGATGCGTCTGCCTGTTTATCGACGTGACGATGGGTAAAAGGATAACTGGTCACGACGCCGACGACGAGCGTCTGCATATGATACCCGTCTTTGGCAATCTTGCTCGAAAGCTGATCGACAACGACCTCGTCATACCCTTCCACCTGACGGCATAGCGCGTAGGCCAGGAGTCGGCCCGTCAGGTTGTGACAAAAGTCATTGGTGCGCGCGGAGATAATCTCTTTAAGTTCCCTGGGCGTGCTGAAACGGCGTTCGCCGGGCAGCTCGCCGGTGGCATCGATTGGCCCGCCCGAATCATCCATGTCACGCCAACGGCCGATCGCGTCGAAGTTCTCGAGGCCGAAGCCGATCGGATCGAGAACCTTATGGCAGTTTGCGCACACGGCATTTGAACGATGCAGTTCCGTGCGCTGACGCAACGTAAGGTTCGCGACCTGCTGTTTGTCCTGTTTATCCAGCGCCGGAACATTCGGTGGCGGCGGCGGGACATGTTCGCCGAGCACCTGCTCCAGCACCCACACGCCGCGATTGACCGGGCTGGTGCGATTGGGAAATGAACTCATCGCCAGGATGCCCGGCATCGTCAGGATGCCGCCGCGATTGGCGTCGCTCAGTTTCACCTTTCGCATCTTCGGGCCGGTGATCGTGCTCTCCATGCCGTAGATCGGGGCCAACGTGCCGTTGAGGAACGTGTAGTCGCTGTCGATGAAGGTCGCGAGGCTGCGGTTCTCGTGCAGGATGCTCTCAAAGAACAGGCGCGCTTCGTCGTACATTGACGAGCGCAGGTCGCCGGTCATCTGCGGGAACTTCGTCTCGTCAAAACTCTTGCCGGCCAGCTTGTCCAGCCCGAGCCACTGTGCGCCGAATCCATCGAAAAGGGCACGGGAGCGCTCATCCGCCAGCATTCGGCGGGCCTGCTGAGCGAGAACTTCCGGATCATGCAGCTTCCCGGCGTCGGCCAGCGCCGACAACTCGGCATCGGGCATCGTTTGCCACAGGAAATACGAAAGGCGGGAGGCCAGTTGATAATCATCAAGTTCGACGATGTGACTTGCCGCGCTAGTTTGGTCGGAAGGACCCGGCGTGATGAACAGGAATTGTGGCGAGACCAAGGTCGCCTTCAACATCAGACGCAATGCATCGGCATACGATTTCCCCTGGTCCGTCGCCAACGCGAAAACGCGCAGTAACAAATCGACTTCCGCTTCCGAAGGCGGCCGACGGTAAGCCAGACGAGCGACCGATCGTGCAACCCGCTGCGCTGCCGCTTTGCGATCAGCCCCCGGGCCCGGATCGACGCCAAACAGGCGTTGCTGGACGGCTGTAGACGGCGCTCCCGGCGGGGCGACGACCTGATTCAACACCTCGTTGGCTACCGACAAATACTGCTCCATCAGCATCGGCGAAAGAGAGTTGGTGTAACCCGCGCCAAACACCTCGTCCGGCAAATCATTGGCAACTTGCGGATCGACGCCGAACATATCGTGCAGTGTGTTGCCGTACTCGACCCTGCTCAACCGGCGAATGACGAACAGGCCGGGATCTTTCGGGCTAAGCCGCTTCATCCCCGCGATCCAGTCGATGATCGCTTTGCGTTCCTCATCGCTCGGCTGCGTATCTTCTTCCTCCGGCGGCATGTTGTGCGTCTTGATCTGCTCGTACGCCCGCTTCCACAGATTCCGAAACGACGGCGTCGCCGGGCTCTTCAAGGCGTACTCGAAGGTTACGCCGGCCTTTTTCTTCTTTTCCCCATGGCAGCGCGTGCAGTAAGTCGCGATGAATGGCGTGACCTGACTCTTATAGGTCTTCATCGCCACGGAGCGCGCCGCGGCCCACTCTGCATCGCCGCTGTCTTCCGCGCCGAGCGCCAGTGAAGCATGGAGTACGACGCCGCAGATGAACGGCACAAACAGTCGCGCTAATGATCGTGGCAATAGCAACGTATTGACTCCGAAGCGGTAAGAGCGATCCGATAGAAGTACGTCACCTGCGATTGGACGTTTAAGGCGGCCCTGCTGGCGATACGCTGTCAATGATTTGGCTTTTCGCACGGATCCGAGGGCAATCGTCGCCTATGCGATGATTTAGGGAAGGCGTCTCGTGGCAGCCGTTCGTGGCAACCGTGTATGCCGTTTGGCGCTGCCCCGACGCAGGTGTATGACGACGTTTGAGCATCTAATGATCCTTTTTAACCATCGCATGATCGCTGTAATTGTTGTCTGCTTAATTACCGCAGACCTGACGGATGGCGGCACGCCGACTCCTTCGACCTTGTCAGCATCCACTCCCTGGCCGGTGCTGCAGTGGAAGTCGGCGGCGCCATCGCCTTTTGCGCGGGTGGAGACGCCGGGCACCGTTGTCGGCGGGGAGATTTATCTGTTCGGCGGCTCCGACAGTGATCTGGATGCGTCGCATGAACTCGATGTTTACGACCCCGCCCGCGACGCGTGGTCGCGCCGAAAACAGATGCCGACGGGGGTAACGCATCTGAATGCCGTGGTAGACGGCAGCACGATCTGGTTTGCCGGCGGGTTCAAGGGAAAACATCCTGGGCCGGTGACCGGAGAGGTTTGGAAATATGACACCGCCGCCGATACGTGGGCCGCGGGTTTTCCCCTGCCCGAGCCGCGCGGCAGCGGCGGGCTGGCCATCGCGGACGGCCGACTCCATTACTTCGGCGGCTATAAAGCCGACCGCGACACCAATAGCGCCGATCATTGGAGCCTGGCCCTGAATGGCGGTAAGGCGTGGGAGCGCGAGGCAGATCTGCCGGTACCGCGCGGGCATCTTGCCGCGGCCGTGGTCGACGGGATGATCTACGCTTTGGGCGGCGCGCACGGGCACGACATCACGCAGATCGATCAGGCCGCGTGTGAACGGTATGACCCATCGACCAGGAAGTGGACCGAGATCGCTCCGCTGCCCGAGGGACGCAGCCACTTTGAATGGAGCACAATTGTTCACAATGACCGAATCCTGATCGTCGGCGGCCGATGCAACAGCGGCAAACCGCCGCGCGGCGTTGTTAACGACATGCTGGAATACGACCCGAAGACCGATCGATGGAACGTCGTCGGCACCATTCCCGAGCCGGTGATGGCGCCGGTTGCGGCCGTGATAGGAGATGAGCTCATCGTGACCGCCGGGGGGCTGAATAACCCCCGTCCACTGACGGCGGCCACACACGTCGCGAAGCTGGCCGATTAAGCTGCAAGTCCTGTCTGACAAATGGGCGGGAACGAGGGTCAGCCGCCGGCATGACATCGAGTCTGGGCGCGTCCGGAATGTCACGCTCGCGGACGAGGCGCCGAAGCGCATTAGAATGCGTTCGGCAATGAACGACTCCCGGTTGGGGGTGGCTCTGAATCTGAGTGCAAACAACAGCTTGCGGCTCAGCCAGTAGCTCAGAGGGGATGGCAGAAGACCGGCTTGATTAATGTTGAGAACGACCCTTTGCCTGAGCCTTGCGATCTGGCTGATGTTGCCTGGGGTGAGCCGTGGACAGCAGGGGATGGTCAAACCGTCTCCCGAAACGTGGGCGTGGCAGCCGATCATGCGGCCCGTATTGCCGGCGGTGCATGATCGCGAGTGGGGGCAGCAACCGATCGATCGGCTGGTGCTGGCCAAGCTGGAATCGGCGGGGCTGCATCCGGGTCCGCCGGCCGATCGCCGGGCGCTGATTCGTCGCGCCTACTTCGATCTGATTGGCCTGCCGCCCCCGTCCGACGCGGTGGAATCCTTTGTCCGCGATTCTTCGCTGAATGCGTTTGAAAAGGTCGTGGATGGGCTTCTGGCATCGCCCCATTTCGGCGAGCGCTGGGCCCGCCACTGGATGGATCTGGTGCGCTACGCCGAAGGCTTTGGCCATGAGTTCGATTTCCCGATCAACTACGCTTACGAATACCGCGACTACCTGATTCGCGCATTCAACGCCGACGTTCCTTACGACCAGTTCGTGATGGAGCACATCGCCGGTGATTTGATCGAGAAGCCACGACTCAATCCCGAGAAGCAATTCAACGAATCGATCATCGGCACCGGCTTCTGGTGGTTCGGCGAGCAGATTCACGCCCCCGTGGACGTTCGCCAGCACCAGGCGGATCGCATTGACAATCAGATCGACGTGATGGCCAAGACGTTCCTCGGCCTCACCGTGGCTTGCGCGCGCTGCCACGATCACAAGTTCGATCCGATCAAGCAGAAGGACTACTACGGCCTTTTCGGGATCGTCGAGAGCTCTCGCCGGCAGGAAGCGATGCTCGATCCGCATGGCACGATCACTCGACTGGCGTCAGAAATGCAGACACTGCGCCGGCAGGGCGATCAACTTCTGCAGCGAGCCATCTGCGCCCCGACCCGCATAGCGGATGCTCTAAAGCACGAATCGAATTGGGAATCAGCTGCCAGCCCGTCGAATCCGTTTTACGCGCTGGCCACGTGTCCACGCGACGACGTCGACTTCGATCAATGGCGTCGTGAGACGCTGACGAAGTTGGCCAAGGCCGAGCAAGAGGCGCGCGACTCCCGCAAGCAGAGCGAACTGTTCAAGTCCTTTTCCGCGACCGGCTATCAGGATTGGGTGACCACGGGCTGGGCATTCGGCGCCGGGCCGACCCGCGCAGGGCAATGGGACTGCACCTCCGACGGTCCTGAAATCGTCTCAACCGGCTCCGCTCACAGCGGCATGCTGTCGGAGAGACTGCGAGGCGTGCTGTCATCGCCGAGCTTCATCCTCACCAAGCCGACGCTGCTGTACCACGTCGCGGGCCGGGGCGGCCAAGTTCGACTTGTCATCGACGGGTATCGGATGGATCAGTTCAGCAACCTTCTCTTTCAGGGCGCCCTCCTGAACGTGAAAACCGACGGCCGGTTCGTCTGGCTTCGCCAGGCGCAGGACGTGGGCCGCTACGTTGGTCACCGCGCTCACATTGAGATCATCGACGACGGAGAGGGCTGGGCAGCGGTCGATGAAATTCGCTTCGCCGATGCCGACGCCCCATTGCCGAAGGATCCACCTTCGGCTTTGTGCACCCAGATCCTATCCGATCCAAAGGTGACATCGCTCGATTCGTTGGTTGAGGCGTACGCGCGAAAGATCACGTATGCACTTGACGATCTGGCTGACGGAAAGCTCGACTTTGACGAGGCGACGATTATCTCCTGGCTGACGGCTCACCGTGATCTGGAGATCCGGCCGGAGATGCTTGCGGAACTTAAACAGCTGAAGTCACGCATTGATGAACTAACGCGGCAGGTTCCCGATCCGATGCGCGCTCTGGCCATGCTCGATGCCAACGGGTTTGACGAGCGGGTGTTCGTTCGGGGCAACCACGGCACACTTGGCGATACCGCGCCACGTCGGCTTCTTGTTTCGTTGGCGGGCAGCGACCAGCCGCCGATTGCGTCGGGTTCCGGGCGGCTCGAGCTCGCCCGTCGGATGATCGATCCATCTGATCCGCTGCTGCCCCGCGTCATGGTCAATCGCGTCTGGCACCATCTGCTCGGCCGCGGGATCGTCGCGTCGGTCGATGATTTCGGAAAAATGGGCGAGCGCCCGTCGAATCCTGAACTGCTCGATTACCTGGCCGACGACTTCCGCACCAACGGGTGGTCGGTGAAGCGAGTCATTCGGCAGGTGATGCTTTCACGGACCTATCAGATGGCGAGCCGGGCAGGCGACGCAGATGCCGAGCGGCGCGATCCCAACAATGTTCTCCTCCATCGCGCGAATCTGCGGCGTCTGGAAGCCGAGGAGATTCGCGATTCAATGCTCGCCGCGTCGGGCCGGCTCGACCTGACCATGTTCGGCCCGAGCGTCGATGTCCACCTGACCGAATTCATGGAAGGTCGTGGCAAACCCGCCAGCGGCCCGCTCGATGGCGCGGGCCGGCGCAGCATTTATCTGGCCGTGCGACGGAATTTCCTCTCGCCGATGATGCAGGCATTCGACGCCCCTGCGCCGTTCAACACGAGCGGTCGCCGGGGAGTCTCCAATGTGCCCGCCCAGGCATTGATGCTGATGAACGATCCGTTTGTCCTGCAGCAGGCCAAGCGCTGGGCTGGAGAAGTGGCGAACCAAAAGGATCTGTCCGCCCGGCGGCGGATCGCGATGATGTATCAGTCAGCATTCTCGCGACCGCCGACGGATCGTGAAATCGACCGGGCCGCGGCCTTTCTCGAGAATCAGTCAACTGAGCGTGGCTTCGATGCGATATCCGCCGAGTTGCGACCCGAGGTATGGGCCGATCTCGCCCACGGCCTGATGAACGCAAAGGAGTTCATCTTCTTAAACTGAGTAGCGAGGCGTTACTGGGAGCTGTATGCATTGTCACCATTTTCAACGCGCCCCCGTATCACGACGGGACATGCTGCGTCGCTGTGCCGGTGGCTTCGGCGCTGTTGCGCTGTCCGCGATGCTGGGCCGTACGACGATGGCGGACTCAAAGCCTGACTCAGGTCCGTTCGCGCCGCGGGTTCCACACTTCCGGCCTCGGGCACGCAACGTGATCTTCCTCTACATGGACGGCGGGCCCTCGCAGATCGATACGTTCGACCCCAAGCCGCGACTCAATCGTGAACATGGCCAGCCCTTCAAGATGAAGATGGAGCCGACGCAGTTCAACAACAACGGCAACACACTCGGCTGCCCGTGGAAATTCGCTCGTGGCGGAAAGAGTGGAATTCCAGTCAGCGACCTGTTTCCCCACGTTCGAGAATGCGCAGACGACCTGTGCGTGATTCGATCGATGACCAGCAATTTTTCCGAGCATCCCGGCGCCAACTATTTCCTGCACACGGGCAACGGCCAGCAGGGGCGGCCGAGCATGGGGTCGTGGTTCAGCTACGGGCTCGGCGCCGACAGCCAGAATCTGCCGGCTTACGTGGTCCTGAATGGTGGATTGATTCCTCCCGGCGGTGTCGACAACTTCAACAGCGGCTTCCTGCCGGCAACCCATCAGGCGTCGATCCTCCGCAGCTCGGCACAGCCCATTGCGAATATCAGGCCCGCCGATGCCACCGCCCGGCTCCAGCAGAACAAGCTCGCATTTGCCGCCGCGCTCGATCGAGACCTGGACGGACAACTCGGGCATGCCGATGCCATCGAATCCGCCGTCGCCAACTACGAGCTGGCGTTTCGGATGCAGACGGCCGTGCCGGAACTGCTCGATTTGTCCGGTGAGTCGGAAGCGACGCACAAGTTGTACGGCACCGATGCCCCATACGAGCACACGCGAACTTATGCGAAGCAATGCCTGCTGGCCCGGCGCCTTATCGAACGCGGCGTGCGCTTTGTTGAACTCACTTGTCCGGCCATCGCCGGTAACGATCGCTGGGATCAGCACGGCGGCCTGAAAAAAGGGCATCAGCAGAATTCCCTGGCAGTCGATCAGCCGATCGCGGGGTTGCTGAAAGACCTTAAATCACGCGGGATGCTCGATGAAACGATCGTCGTTTGGTCCGGCGAGTTCGGGCGGACACCATTTGCGCAGGGTTCTGATGGTCGCGATCACAATCCTTATGGGTTTTCGCTCTGGCTGGCAGGGGGAGGAACACGCGGCGGGACGATCTACGGAGCGACCGACGAATACGGCTACAAGGTCGTCGAGAACAAAGCGGAGATTCACGACCTTCACGCCACATTGCTCTACCTGATGGGCATGGATCACAAACGGCTCACGTACCGCTGGGGCGGCCGCGACATGCGATTGACCGACGTCTTCGGCGAAGTGCTCGAACCGGTAATCGCGTAACTGGACGTACTATCAGCTCACTTCATCGTGTTTCCTTGCAGCGGCTGGCCGTTCGTTTCAAGGATTTGCAGTTCGTGGATGCCGTGGTTCTTCGAATCGCGGTACGTCCAGACGACTTTCTTTTCCCGCGTCACTTCCAGCAGCTTCACCTCACCCGGCTTGGACGATCCGTAGCTGGCGATCACGGTGTTGCCGTTGGGCAATCGCTGCGCTCCGCATGGATCGCTTAATAGCGGTTCGGGCAGGTCCGCATTGGAAAGTTCCCAGACGATCTTCCCAGCCGGATCAAATTCGACGCTGATCTTTCCGTGAGTGCAGTCGACCAGGGTGTTTCCGTTGGCCAGGCGGATCGCGGTGAAAGGCCAGCATTCCGCAGGCGTCTCCGGCGTCTTCGCTTCCCACACGATCTTCCCTTTCGGGGTGTACTCGCGCACCACCTTGTCCAGGAGCTGCGGCACGAGATAATTGCCATTCGCCAACTTCCGGGTCATACGCGTTTGAAGATGCAGATCCTTGGTCTGCGCCTGGATCGGCACCTCAATCAGAATCTTCCCCGCCCGATCCACCTCAAGAATCCGGGGCCGAGGGCCGGCTTCGGTGAGCAGCACCCGCCCGTTCTCAAGCGGCTGCACGGTGTTCACCTCGGACTGCGTCCCCTTGAATTGGAATACAACTTCGCCGTCCCGCGTGATCTCCACGGCACCGCCGCCGGGGAATTCCCGATCTTTGTTCACCGCAAGCAGCAGATTGCCGCTGGCCAACACCCACCCGTCACGGGTTCCACGCGGGTATTTCCAGGTTACTTTCCCGGTTTCGTCGATGATGTATGTTTCGTTTCCGAGCGCCAGAAAACCGTGCGTAATGCCGGCGGCCGACTCCTGTTTGGGCTGAGCCTCAGCCGCCACGGTGGTCAGCGGCGCGGCTACGGCGATCAGCCCACAAACCAACTGCGAGATCACACGGAACATGAGGCCTCCTGAACTGGCTATCGAATGGACCAGATTCTCGAAGAATTGTCGCGACCCGTTGCCGCCGGGTAGATTCTCCTCCTCATGAAACACGCACTGTCGAACCGCGTTGCTTTGGTAACCGGGGCTTCTCGCGGATTGGGCGCGGCCATCGCTCGCTCTCTGGCTGAATCGGGGGCGGCTGTCGCTCTCAATTATTTCGGATCGCCCGAGAAAGCCGAAGCGCTTGCCAGCGAATTGACACGGGCCGGCGGTCGTGCCGCCACTTTCAAAGCGGATGTGCGCGACGAGCAGCAGGTCGGGCAGATGGTCGAAGCCGTCGAATCAAAATTCGGTCCGATCGACATCCTCGTCATCAACGCCACCGGCCCGCAGCCGATGCTCAGACTTGAAGATCTGACGTGGCGTGCATGCCTCGATCAACTTGAATTCTTTGTCAAAAGCCCGGTGCTCCTTGTCCAGGCGACAGTGCCCCAGATGAAGCGCCGCCGGTATGGCCGGATCATCCAGATCGGCTCGGAAGTTTTCGAACTGGGCATCCCCGAGTTTTCCAACTACGTCTCCGCCAAGGGCGCGCAGCTCGGACTCAGTCGTTCCTGGGCGCGCGAATTGGCTCCGTTTCAAATCACGGTGAACACGGTTTCCCCCGGCTGGATTCCCACCGAGCGGCACGCCAACGATCCGCAATCCGCGAAGGACGCCTACGCGGCCGAAGTACCGATGCGCCGCATGGGTGTGCCCAATGACGTCGGGACCGCCGTGGCGTTCCTTGCCTCCGACGCAGCCAACTTTGTGACTGGACAGAACATCGCCGTAAATGGCGGGAAAACACTAGGTTAAAGCCATGAAGCGACGCCCGTGATGACGGCAACCTTTTGCGTGATACCATCGCTACAGGCTTGTCGCCGATGGGAAGTTCAGTGATCAAAATCGGCAAGACAGGTCTTGAGCATCTCCGCGGCGTAGGCTGCGTGATCGGCGTCGAGCAGGGTGAAGTGGTCGCCGTCGAGGGGGATGACGCGGACTTGGCCGCCGCACAGCGCGGCCCATCCGCCGTGCGGATCGATCTTGTAGAACCGATTGTATTCCGGGCGAACGTTGGCCAGGAACATCACCAGCGAACCGGGATACGGGAGGGGCCGATAGCGGTTAACGGCCTGCTGGTTCAGATCGAGAATGAGCTTGAGCTTTTCTTCCGGTAAAGGATCGCTCGAGGATTGATCGTTCTGCGCCAGAGCGCGATTCGCCGCTGATGCTTTTTTGCGCTTGCGGGCGCTGGCAAGCTGATGGAAGCGGTCGGCCAGGTACGCCATCCGATTGCGGCGGGTGAGGAAGAGGTATCCGTGCAGGGCCAGTCGTTGCCAGAGCGGGCGGGAAACGCGCCCGTCGGGCGCGAAGGTATCGTAGATCGCCAGCGTGTCGACAGTTTGGCCGGCGGCGGTCAATTGGCGCGCCGCTTCATAGGCCAGGAACCCGCCGAATGAGTATCCGGCCAGTCGATACGGCCCTTCCGGTTGCACGCTGCGAAGCGTTTGCACCATCACCGTGGCAATCTCCTCGACGCTCGTGAGCGGCTGCTCATCCCCGTCGAAGCCGGGAACAGTCAGCCCATAGCACGGCTGCGAAGTGCCAAGATGACTGGCCACATGATTGAACGTCACGGGATGCCCGCCGAGACCAGGAAAGAAGAAGATCGGCGTGCGATCGCCCAGCGGCTGCAGATTGACGATGCCGCGCCGGGCGGCGGCTTGCCGCGACGCTTCCGGGTCGGCAAGGCCCTCAGCTATCGCGTTGATCGTCGCGTAGTCCCACATCAGCGTGGCGGGCACATCGCGTCCAAGATAGGCCGCCAGCCCTCCGGTCATGCCGATCGCGGTGAGTGAATCGATCCCGAGCGAATCGAGCGGCGCCGCCGGATCGACTTCGGAGTCATATACCTTCAGCGATTGCGCCACCTGCTCGACAATCCATCCGCGAATTTCGGCCGCCGTCCGCGCGACGCGCAGCGGCGATTGCTCAGACGTTCGCATGAGCATGGGAGCGCCCCTCCAGTCGATCCAGCGTGTTCGTCAAGTAAGCATCGCGGGCGGCGCCGCGATTCAGTTTTCCGCTCGTGGTACGCGGCAGCGCGCCCGGCTGCAGAAGAACCACGTCGTGAGGCGCCACTTCGTGCTCGGCCGCGACCGCGGCGCGCACCTGGCGGCTGATGGTTGAAACATCCAGGGAATCGGCCCGAGTTGCCTGTCCGCGCGCGCCGTATTCGCGTCGAACTTCGGCGGCAATGATCAGACGTTCGGCGTTGTCGATGTCGGCGGAAAACGCCGCCACACCCGACGACGCAATTGCCGCATGCGCGCCCTCCGCCGTGCGCTCAAGATCGACCGGAAAGAGATTTCGCCCGGCAATGATAATCAGTTCGCGCAACCGGCCGGTGATAAAGAGCTGGCCATCGACGATCATTCCCAGATCACCGGTCCGCAGCCATGCGGTGCTATCATCTGACGCTGGCTCAAGTCGCGCGTGGAACGTGGCCGCGGTGGCATCAGGTTGATTCCAGTACCCTTTGGCGCAGCTCGATCCGGCAACCCAGATTTCGCCGATCGCGCCGTCGGGCAATCCGCGCCGGGTTTGCGGATCGACGATCGCCAGGCGGGTATCGCCGTACGGGCGTCCGCATCCAACGTGGCCCTGGGAAGCGCCGTCAGCGGCGGGTGTGCCGTCGGCGTTGCGCACGATCCGGCAATGGCCGGCTGCAGGCCCGGTGACGAACAGCGTCGCCTCGGCCAGGCCGTAGCAGGGAAAAAACGCGCTGGGCCGAAATCCGCAGGACGCGAACGCGGCGGCGAAGCGCTCCAGCGTCGCAGGCCGGACGGGCTCCGAGCCATTGAGCGCGTTGCGCCAGCAGCTCAGGTCAAGAGTCTGCTTCTTCTGGTCATCGATTTTGTCGACGCACAGGTCGTAACCGAAGTTGGGAGCGGGGCTGGAGCAGAGCTGGTAATCCGAGATCATCTGCAGCCACGACCAGGGTCGCATGAGAAATCGTTCGGGCGCCATGAAGACCAGCCGCGCGCCGGAGTACGCGGCCTGCGCGACCATTCCGATGAGGCCCATGTCGTGGAACAGCGGCAGCCAGCCCCCGATGTTCATATCGGGGCCATGTCCGCATGCCTCGGCGATCAGCGCGCTGTTGGACATCAGGTTGGCGTGCGTAACGACGACGCCGCGGGGAATGCCGGTGGACCCGGAGGTGTACTGCAGCAGCGCGATGCCTTGCCCGTCGCCGCGTGGATTGAAATCGACATCGGGCAATTCGTCCGGAGTTTCCGCGGCGATCCATGTGATATCGACCAATGCAGCTTTGACGGCATCATCCGCCTGCAACCGCTGCCGCACGTCGGCGCTGCCGATGGCGAACCGCGCGCCGGCATCGGCGATCAGATTGTGCAGCCGATGCTTGGCGCGATGGTGTCGCGGCAGACTGATCGGGACGGGAATGGCGCCGGCATACCAGCACGCCACCAGCGATTCCACAAACTCCAGTCCCGACGGCAGCATGAGCAGCACCGGCTTGCCCACCGCCCCGAGCGCGGACAGCGAAGCGGCGCGCGCTCCCGCACGGCGGTGAAGTTGCGCCCACGTGATCGATCGCGCATCCTTTGCCCCATCGACCAGGAATGTGTAAGCCAGATCATCGCCGCGTGTGGCTGCGCGTGTCCGGACGACTTTGGCCAGCGTTTGATCGCGACCGCTCATACGGCCACCGATATAGCTTGCACGCGCGGAATTGGCAGTGGCGCAGTCGGCGATGGCGCAGTTTGCGGTGGCGCGGGCGTCAGCGAGCGCGGCTCAAGCACTGCATGCAAATGCGGCGTCTGCCGCAGCGTGATGCCCAGGCTGGGACGAATCGTCTGACCCGCGATCGGCCGAACGCGGAATCGCTGCGCCAGTTGAGCCAGAATCAGCGTGCCTTCAAGTTGGGCCAGGTGCATGCCCAGACATTGATGTCGCCCGCCCCCGAAGGGGAAAAACGCGTATCGATGGCCCGGCCCGGCTGGTTCGATAAATCGCGTGGGATCGAATACATCGGGCCGCGGCCAAAACGCTTCGTGCCGATGCGTGAACCACGGGGAGATCAACACGCATGCGCCGCGCGGAACAAAGTGCCCGCGAACCACATCCGATTCGCTGGCAACCCGGGCCATGTTCCAAACCGGTGGGTAGATTCGCATCGATTCCTGAAAAACCGCGCTCGCGTACGAAAGCTTTGGAACATCCGCAAGCTCCGGTGTGCGGCCGTTGAGCGCGGCGGCGATTTCCTGATGCAGTTGCGCTTCGACGTGTGGATTCTCCGCAAGAAGCTTCCACGTCCACGACAGCGCCAGCGCGGTGGTTTCATGTCCGCCGACCATCATCGTGGCGATCTGGTCGCGAAGCCGGCGATCCGATGCCGAATCGGTGGCGCTTTCGTCTTCGATCAGCAGGGTGAGCAGATCGCGCGGGCGATCGGCGGATTGCCGAGCGCGCCGGCGGGCGATCATCTCAAAACAGGCGGCGTCGAGCACTTGCCTGGCGGCGGCGAAGACCGCGGTGTTGCCGGGCGTGAAACTCACCGGGATGCCGAAGATCGTCCAGGAAATTCTTCCCAGGATGTTGAGCGACTGGGTAACGGCGTCGCATAGCTGACTGGCCAGCTGATCGTTCAGATCGTCGCTGAAGAGCGCTTCGACGATGATCCGAAGCGTCAGGTCGGTCATCGCCGCCATGATGTCCACTTCATCTGCAGCGTTCGCGGCACTCTGCCAATCGTTTTCCGTGTGCGTGGTTCGGCGCGTGATTAAGCCGGCGAATTTCGTGATCCTGGGGCGAACGAAATCATTTTGCATCAGCCGCCGTTGCGACTTCCATCGTTGCCCTTCGCTGGTGAGCAGGCCCTCGCCGAGCATCATTTTCGACAGCGACGCCCGGCGATAATTCTCGCGATGCAAAATGGTTTCGACGGCAGCGGGATGCACAAACAGGAAGCAGGGTCCGAATTTCGTGGTGTAGCGCAGCGTGTCGCCGTAGTCCCGAATCAGGTTGCCGAGAAACGCCAGCGGATCAACGTCGGAGTCGAACGATATCAGTTCCGCCGGTCCTGGCGTCGACTGCCCGACGCGTGCGGCGCCTTCCCGAACCTGATCGTTCGGAGAAGAATCGACGCCGGCCTGATCGCGCTTCGCAGGGGATGCCATAGTCGTAAACGTCGGCACAACAGAGAGGTAGATTTACCGACGTGTCCGGCCCGTGAGATCAATGGTCGCCAGGAGTCGGTTGAGCGCGGCGGTCAGTTCCACTGATTTTGAATTCGCTGAACGACAGAGCATCGTCTGTCGCGGGATATCGCGCCCAATTTCGGAACCAACCCACGTGCTAATTCCCGATATGTGAGCCGGTCCACACCCTTCAATCGTCCATTGGCGTGCTTGTGGCGTCAATTAAATTCTATCGCGTCGTCGCCGGCCTTCACTGAAGGAGATAACGGATAGAACGCCGTTTGGGCCCGGATGGCCTGACGACCGATAAAAGACTTCACCGCGTTTGCCATATCCGAGCGTAACCGTTTACGCGGTTTATCATTTCGGAACCGCCTCAGAGGGCAATCTCGCTACGGTGATCTGCTCACGATTCCCCTCCCTGTCGAACGCAAGAGGAGTATTGATCGTCTTCTTACATTTGTGTGGAATACGCAGCTTACCACCGGATTAAGCGCGGCCCACTTATCGAAAACAAGACGACCTCCGAGTGCCACTACTAAGGCTCGAGTGCGTACCAGCGTCACGCCGAATCTAAGGGGCTGTTAAGCTCCTTCGCATCAGCAAGGAAGGCGAAATCGAAGGCATGGACCTCCACGAGCATGGCATCTCGGCTTACCCCGAGTATGTTATCTCGGCGTTGGCCGCCCCGTCGGGCATGGGCCGCGACACCGTCGGCTATATCCCGTCGTCCGCGATCCACAGCAGCGGCGAAGAGATGCTCGCCGGGTCGAAGAAGTAAGTTCGAATTGATTTTCCCACTCGGCTCGAGCCGGAAGGACAGGTTATGGTTAAAGCCTGTCCATCTGATCGAGCCGGAGTTTTAGGAGAAGCGCTCTATGAAAATGATCATCGCCATCATTCGACCCGAAAAGGTTGAAGAAGTGCAGGCGGCGTTAAGCGAGAAGGACGTGTACCTGATGACCGCATCCGACGTTCGCGGCTGCGGTCGCCAACGCGGGTTCACTGAGAATTTCCGCGGCGGCACCGGAATCATCCGGCTGATCTCGAAGGTGAAACTCGAGATCGCCGTGAATGACGAGTTCGTCGAGCCGACGGTTCAGGCAATCTTGAAGGCCGCCCGATCCAATCCGGGGCGCATCGGCGACGGTAAGATCTTCGTGCTGCCGCTGGAAGATTGCTACCGCATTCGCACCGGCGAAGAAGGCGGCATCGCAATCGGGCCATGAGCCGCGATTAGCTTGAAGAATTGCTCAACACGTCGGGGGCCGGATTAATCCGGCCCCCCGATTTTTTATCGCTTTCATCCCCGGCGGGTCTGCTCACTTTCCAGGATTCAGCAGTTCCGAGCCGGCTGGCATGATCTGCCCGTTGAGCGCAATCTCTTCATCATGAGTGAGTGTCGCACCCGACTTCGGAAGCACCGACAGAAGGTTTTCCCGCACGAGTCTCTTGGCCGTCTCCGGCTTCAGCGCATCGAGAAACATGTAATACTTGGTGATCTCCTGCGGATAGTCGCTGAAGTGGCCCACTTTATCCGTGCCAATCATGAAACGATCGGGATGTGCTTCGATCAGTTTCACCCAGTCCGGGTTTACTTGGCCGCCTTTGGTCAGATACGTTTCATAGACGACCCACGACACGTCAACGTGCAGATTCGGATACTTATCGAGCATTGAACCGATGACATCCGTGATCGTTGGGATGTCGATACGACGGCTGATTCCCGAATGACACCAGACGAACTTGGTCCGCGGATGATTCTTCACGGCCGCCTCGACTTCCGGGGCATAAATCGGCTCGCGTTTCCAGACTGACCCCATGTTCGAATGCAGGAAGATCGGCAAGTCGTGATCGGCCGCGAAATCAAAGATTCGGCCGAGGGCTTTGCCATCTGCGCGGGCGGCATCGCCGTACGTGAGCGCGGTGAGATCGTCATGCCGGGCCATCACCTCGCCGATGCCTTGCCAGAATCCGGGATACCAGTCGACCATGCGCATCACGTGATCGATTGCGTTGCGATCGGCGCCGTTGAAGCCGCAGATGATCGGGTGAAATCGCTTCTGATTGGCCGGAGTCAATGACTGTACTTGTCGCGCGACGAGAATATCCGTCGCCGAATACCAGTAGCAGCGCGCGTCGTCGTCGAGGTAATACTCGGGCCGGGTGCGATCATCCTCGGGCCACTGCTTCACGACCGGCATTCCACTGACGACGGCGTCTTCGACCCCGCACTTGTCCATCGCTGCCATCGCGGCGCGAATGCCATCCGTGCGCTGCAGGAAATCGACCAGATGCAGGTGACAATCCGCCGCACGATATCGGGTTGCGCTGGCTTCCTGAGCCGCCGGCATCAGCAGCAGAGGCGGCGTGACTTTTTGTTCCGCACAACCCGCGAACGCGAGCCCAACGCCCGCCAAAACCGCCCGAAGCATTCCGATGCGCATGGTCCACCTTTGTTGTAAAGAATTTCCCAGTCCCATTCAGGCGGAGATCATAGCCCGCAAGCTCGCGATATACTGCATCCTGTGCTTGCGGCGCGTTTATGGAATGATCTTCTCGACTACTGCTTCCCGGGCATTTGCACCTTATGCCAGCAGATCGCGGAACCTGGGGCATTGCTATGCGAATCCTGTGACGATGCGCTGAAAACCATCGAGCGCCGACCCGCCTGCTGGAAATGTGCGGCGCCCGTCGCCACGAACGACGCTCCCTGCCCGTTCTGCGGAGATAAGGGAGTAGCCCACTACGACCAGATCCTGCGAATCGGCGTATATGAGGAGCCGCTCGATCAGCTTATTCAGCAACTGAAATACAACGGCCGATGGAGCATCGGCGAGGCACTGGCAAAACGGCTTTTCATGAGGCCCCATGTAAAGCAATTGCTTGAAGACTGCGATGTGATCACGCCGGTCCCATTACACTTCGTTCGTCAGTTTCGTCGCGGATACAACCAGGCGGGGGTTGTCGCCGGGACACTGGCAAAGCTGTCGCACCGGCGCGTCGTGCATCCACTGTCACGCATGCGAAATACCGATTCCCAAACGCAGCTTCGCGGCCGCCAGAAGCGATTCGAAAACCTGAAAGGCGCATTCCTATTGCGGCGTGAAAAAAGCGTGGCCGGCAAACATGTCGTCGTTATTGATGATGTGACAACCACCGGCGCCACGCTGCAAATCGTCGCACGGATGCTGGTTCCCGCTAAACCGGCGAGCATCTCAGCGATCGTGCTCGCGGCTGCCGATCCGAGAGGCAGGGATTTCAGCGTCGTCTGAGCGGCAGTCCGCAGTCGTCATTCAAACCGCAGCGCGTCGATTGGATTCATGCGCGACGCTTTCCAGGCTGGGTAAAAACCGAACGCAATGCCGACCGATCCGGACACGACGAGTGCGGCCACAATAGCCGGAATCGACATGGCGATCGGCCAATGCAGAAGCAGTTGCACCAATAGCGAGCACCCTCGGCCACACAGAATCCCGACGATGCCCCCGAGCAGGCAAAGCACCACCGCCTCGATGAGAAACTGGCGAAGGATATCTTTGCTGCGAGCGCCAACCGCCATTCGCACCCCGATTTCGCGGGTCCGCTGGGTGACGCTGACCAGCATGATATTCATGATTCCGACGCCCCCAACCAGCAGGGCGATTGCCGCAACAGCCGCCAGCAGGTTGGCAATCATCTTGGTCACGGATGCTAGCGCATCACCAATCTCAGTCACGTTGAAGAAATGAAAGTCGTCCGGTTGGCCTTCGGGAATTCGGTGCCGCTCGCGAAGCAGGCTGGTGATCTCCTGAATGGCAGACGGAATCTCCCCTCTGGAGTAGACCGACGTAAACACGACATCAATATTGGAAAACCGGACCGGAAGCGGCTGATCCGACTGCTGAAGCTGCGAAAGCGGTGGATACAACGAGGTAACTACGCTTGGAAAGAGATTGCTCAGTGTATTGACCGATGACGAGGCCCCCGCCGCGCTCTGGTTGGTGCGCCCCAGCATCGAATTGGAGAGTCGATACTTAACAGTCGTCCAGGGCGCGATCAGAATATCGTCCTGATCGACCCCAATCATGTTCGCGCCCTTGCCCTGAAGAACGCCGACAACCCGCAGGTTGGTGTTTTGAACGCGGACGTCCTGGCCTACCGCGGACTCGCCATCAAATAGTTCGCGCTGGATTGTCTGCCCAATGAGACAAACAAGACTCGCGGTTTCCACGTCGTGGTTGGTAAAGCATTCGCCGTCGGCGACTTTCCAATTGCCGATCTCCAAATCCGCTGGCGTCGTGCCGTGAATATCATTCGGTTGCCAGTTCTTGCTCCCCACGACCAGTTGCAGCCGAGCGCCCACACGCGGGGCCGCGGCGCGAATCGCGGGGCATTGGTCCACGATTGCCTGACAATCCTCCGGCGTCAGCGTGACTTGAGTTCCGTTGCCGGTACTGACACCGGCGTTGTTGGCTTCGCCCGGAATGATGATGACCAGATTCGCGCCAAAACTCGCGATCGCCTTTTGGATCGCCTGCGAAGCGCCCGACCCAATCTCAAGCAGCGCGATCACGGCTGCGATGCCGATGATGATGCCCATGCATGTAAGCGCGGAACGTAACACATTTCTGCGAAGCGCTCTGATCGCCGTGCGACAGGTCCTGATATAGGCGTTAGTCAAGTGGACTCAGGGTAAGGCGATCAAATCTGATTCGCTATTACAACCGCGGACGATTCTTCTTTGATCCAATCCATGAAGCCCGCTGAAAGGATTAGAACGTCGAATACAGTTGATGGTTCGGCTCAGTATTGCTGACTCGGCTATTCATCAGCAGCGCGATGGCCCGCAAAAATCGCAGACTGCATCACTAGAGATGTCGGAGACGTTGGCAAAAAATAACGCTCCGTCGCCAGAATTGTGAATTTTTTCGCCGGGCCTACAACCTCACGTTCCCCTTGAAATGAATCGCCGGCGCATCCGGGTTCACTTCCGGTCCGAAATATCGCAGGCAAACCAACGGTTCGGTCTTGCTCGTATTTTCGAACGTGACGCCGGCCTTGGCGGCTTGTTCGGTGCAGAAGACCTCGTCTTCGGTCAGATCGTGGAAGCGAATCAGCTTCGGGCAGTTCAGGTTCAGCTTGTTCATCCGACCTTCGCCCTGAACGACGGTTAGGCCATACGCACCGTTGTCCTTGATCGTGCACTTGGCGCCGGGATCAACTGTGAGTTCCTTCGCAGTGAAAAGCTGCTCGCCGCGCACTTTGCCGTAGACGATCCAGCGATCGACGTAACCCTCGCGAGTCGTGTCCGCGACCGCAATGGGTTCAAGATAGTGATTCGCCTTGAAATTCGGATCGACGTTGGCTTCGAAATCGAGCTGATCGATGATGAAATCCAAATCCTTGTGCTTCGCTTCCGGCATGTCCTTCACCAGCAGCGCCCAGGGAACCTCACGACCTTCAACCAGCGACTGATACATACCGAAGACATCGCTTCCCCACTGCGGCTCGTATGTGCAGAGCGAACCGGGCGCGTGAAGAATGCTCGGCCCAACCAGCCAGCCCGTGCCCGGCTTCAGGCGATGCGCCGCCGACAGATCGAGGATGCCGTTATCCCCCGTGTTCCAGTCTTCCAGCGTCTTGCGAACCTGCGCGCGCGTCGTGCCGGGATTCAACCCAAAGAACGTGTACGGAAAGTTATTGCCGACATTATTGTGCTGCGGCGGGTAGTAGTAGCTCTCCGGCTTGCCTTCACGACCCACCAGCGCCGCCTGCTCGCGCGACTGATGCATGTGATGCGGAATCGGCCCCATGTTGTCGAAAAACTTGGAATAGACCGGCCACTTCTTATATTTACCGAAGATCGCGTCGCCAATCAGTTTTCCGCCGAGTTCCTGCACCGCATCGGCCAGCGTGAATCGATTGCCACCGACAACGACATAACTCAATCCTTCGTCCGGCGTGCGATTGTCATTGGCTGCGGGAGTCGTCGATGCAAACCAGCGTTCATCAATGCCGCCGCGATTGAGACCGAATGCATAGAGATCATCAGGATGAAGCTTCAACCGCTTGCCCGGCTGAAGAAACGACCGGGGCACCCAACAGGGTGCCAGCCGGAGCAGGCCTCCACTGTCGGCCAGAGCGCCCTCCACGGCGCTGCGAACATTTCCTGACACGGTTTTGAGCTCTTTGGTGGACTTCGGCTGCATCGGGGTTCCTTATTTTCGTGGACTTGCGAAGACTTTATCCGCGCTGGCTGGGGAAGCAACGCCCCGCATAAACCGCGTAATCGACCCGCCCAACCGCGTTGGGACCAAGGGGTGAAAATCGACTACACTGTAAGCGGATGGCCTCCGCACCGCGCCCATTTCACTCGCTCTACACGCATGGCTACGCCCGGGTCTGCGCGTGCGTGCCGCACGTGAAAGTGGCTGATCCGGCGTTCAATGCCAATCGCACCATCGCCCTGGCGCAAAGAGCCGCGGCTGATCACGCGGCCGTCGTGGTTTTTCCGGAGCTTGGAATCAGCGGATACACCTGCGACGACCTGTTTCAGCAGGATGCGGTCCTTGGAGCGGTGCTTGAAGCAGTGGCAAAAGTCGCCGAGGCAACCGCAAATCTCGACACGCTACTCCTGGTCGGCGCGCCACTCGTATTCGAGTCGAAGCTCTTCAATTGTGCCGTCGCGCTGCATCGCGGCAAGTGTCTCGGCATCGTGCCAAAAACCTATCTTCCCAACTACCGCGAGTTTTACGAGAAACGGCAATTCTCGTCAGCCAGCGACGCGATGCTGCGGGAAGTCTCGCTGCTTGGGCAGACGGTTCCGTTCGGAAGCGACATCATTTTCAATGCGATTGGTATTGACGGCTTGAGCATCCACGCCGAGATCTGTGAAGACCTCTGGACGCCGATCGCTCCTTCATCGTGGGCGGCGTTAGCCGGCGCGACCGTGCTGACGAATCTATCCGCAAGCAACATCACCATCGGCAAAGCCGGATACCGTCGCGGCTTGTCCTCAAGTCAGTCCGCCCGTTGCGTCGCGGCCTACATCTACACCGCCGCTGGAGATGGTGAATCCACAACCGATCTCGCCTGGGACGGCCACGCGTTGATTCACGAGAATGGAAATCTGCTCTCCGAGAGCGCGCGTTTTTCCCGCGACGAGCAGTGCATCTTCGCCGACATCGATCTCGACCGTCTGCGGCAGGAGCGCATGCGGCTGACGAGCTTCAACGATTCAGTTCGCAACTATGGGGAGCGCCTCGCGAATTTTCGCCGCGTACGATTTGAATTCCAGACGCCAGTCGAGGTAATTCCGCTACGGCGCGATGTGGCTCGGTTTCCGTATGTGCCGCCGGACGACGCGGCTCGAGATGATCGCTGTGCCGAGGCGCTGAACATCCAGGTTGCGGGGTTGACGCAGCGCCTCAATGGCTCCGGAATCAGCAACGTCGTCATCGGTATCTCTGGCGGGCTTGATTCAACGCTGGCCCTGATCGTCTGCTGCCGAGCAATGGATCGATTGAAGCTGCCCCGCCAAAACATTCTCGCGTACACGATGCCTGGCTTCGCCACGAGCGACCGAACGAAATCCAGCGCCTGGCGGCTGATGGATGCGCTTGGCGTCAGCGCTCACGAGCTCGACGTGCGCAAATCCGCGAAGCAGATGCTGATCGACATCGAGCATCCCTTTGCCGCCGATCAACCCGTCCACGATGTGACGTTCGAGAACGTGCAGGCCGGCGAGCGGACGAGCCATCTGTTTCGGCTGGCGAATCATCACAACGCGATCGTCATCGGCACCGGCGACTTATCGGAGCTTGCCCTCGGCTGGAACACCTACGGTGTCGGCGATCAGATGTCTCATTACAGCGTCAACGCGTCGGTCCCGAAGACGTTGATCCAATATCTGATTCGCTGGGAAATGAATCGCCCGCAAACAACGCCGGCAACGCGAGCGGTACTGGACGACATTCTGAACACCGAAATCTCGCCGGAGCTGGTGCCCGCTGGCGCGGACGGCAAAATCCAAAAGAGCGAAGACACGGTCGGCCCGTATTCGTTGCAGGACTTCCATTTGTATTACACGTTGCGCTTCGGATTCCGGCCGAGCAAAGTCGCTTTCCTTGCGCTCCATGCGTGGGGTGACGCGAATCGCGGTCGATGGCCGAGCGATTTGCCGCAAGCAAACCGACGCGCTTACGACCTGCCTGAGATCAAGAAATGGTTTGCGGTCTTCCTCAAGCGATTCTTCGCGATGAGCCAGTTCAAACGATCGGCGATGCCGAACGCTCCCAAGGTGGGTTCTGGCGGAAGCCTGTCTCCCCGCGGCGATTGGCGCGCGCCCAGCGATGCTAACGCCCAAACCTGGCTCGACGAGCTGAACGATAACGTTCCCTAGGTAATTCCTGCGTTCCAAATCTTGCATCGCCCGTGGTAATCCGTGCGTCAGCTCATGACGCAAGCCGTGCAACCACACTCGGATGAATCCGGCGAATCGGGCAAGCCAGGTGTTTCTCAGCGCAGTCTGCGCGGCGTCGATCTGCTGAACTTCTTCCTCGCCGACGTTCAGACCGGCGTCGGGCCGTTTCTGGCGATCTATCTCGCCGCGTTCAAATGGAACGAACAGTCGGTGGGACTCGCGCTGACGATCGGCGGGATCTCCGGGATTATCACGCAGACGCCGGCCGGTGGATTGGTTGATCGCACCACCTACAAACGAGGCTTGATCGCGATCGGCACCGCTTTGCTCGCACTCGGCGCGGCGATCATCGCGCTGTTTCCGAAGTTCTGGCCGGTCATGATCGGCCAGGTGCTGATCGGCGGCGTCTCCAGCATATTCCTGCCGGCGGTCGCCGCGATCACGCTGGGGCTGGTCGGCCGTAAAGCATTTGACAGACGTCAGGGCCGCAACCAGTCGTGGAACTCGGCAGGCAACGTCTTCGCCGCCGTTTCGATGGGATTGATCGGCTACTTCATCGCGGACCGGGCGATCTTCGCATTCGTCATCGCGATGGCGATTCCGACCATCCTTTCCCTGAAGCTCATCAATCCCGATGAGATCGACCACGACGTTGCTCGTGGCGGCAAACCCGGCGAAGAGAAGGACGCCAAGCCCGCGCGCCTGCGCGAGCTGCTGCGCGATCGGCCGCTGGTGATCCTGCTGATCTGCTGCGTCCTGTTCCATTTCGCGAATGCGGCGATGCTGCCGCTTTTGGGCGAGATGCTGTCGAAGGGTAAAGGTCGCAGCTCGATGATATTTATGTCGGCGTGCGTGGTGACGACGCAGTTCATCATTACGCTGATCGCCTCACCCTCGGGCCGGCTCGCATCAAGCTGGGGCCGCAAGCCCCTCATGCTGATCGCGTTCGGCGTGCTGCCGATCCGCGGATTGCTCTACACGCTCACCCACCGCACGGTCCTGCTCGTTGGCATCCAAATCCTCGATGGAGTCGGTGCTGGCATCTTCGGCGTGGTTTCGGTGCTCATGATCGCCGATCTGACACGCGGCACCGGCCGGTTTAATTTAGCCCAGGGTGCGATCGCGACGGCCGTCGGCATCGGCGCATCGCTGAGTCAATTCATCGCCGGGACAATCGTGCATCACTCCAACTACCGAGTCGGATTCATTTTCCTGGCAGGCGTCGCCGGTCTGGCGGTGGCAATACTGTGGATGTTCATGCCGGAGACATCAGGCGATCGGATCAAGCCGAGTCAATCAAAACGGATTGGCCTGAATGTAGTCGAGACGACCGTTTAGAAAGTTCACCAGGTTGTTTGCGGCGCGCAACCCCTGCCGCTCGACGCTTTCATTGGTGCGACTTCCGACGTGCGGCGTGATCAGGATGTTGTCGACCTCCTGAAACACATGGGGCGTCTTCATCGGCTCCGGATTGAGAACGTCCGAGCCATATCCGAAAAGCTTTCCGGACTTGCAGGCGGCGACAATATCTTCATCGACGACTAGGCCGCCACGGGCGGTGTTCACGAGAATCGCGCCGTCTTTCATCATCGCAAGCGTGTTGGCGTTGATGAACCCGCGCGTCTCCGGCATCAGGTTCATGTGCAGGCTCACGACGTCGGCCCGCTTCAGCACTTCCTCACGCGAATCAAATCGCTGGAGATTGTGTTGCCTGGCGAAGTCGTCATCCCAGTGATTGCCGTGCCCGATGCACGTCATGCCGAACCCGGCGGCGCGCTTGACGACTTCCTTGCCAATCCGGCCCAGACCGAGCACGCCGAGCGTTTTCTGATACAGCTCGATGCCGGTCTTGCGCTTCCATTGTCCCTGCTTCACGGTCCGCGAGTGAAACCAGAAATTCTTGGCGACGCCGATCATCAAGCCGTATGTGTGCTCGGCGACGGTCGTCTCATTGACGCCGGGCGTGAAGAGCACCGGCACCTTCCGGCTCGTCGCGTGCTTTACATCGATCGAATCGAGGCCGATCCCATATTTGGCGATGACTCGGAGGCGCGGCAGCGCCGCGTCGATCACTTTCGCGGTGATCTTGTCATCGCCGTTCAGCAGGCCGTCGAATCCGCCGGCGGCGATGAGGTCGAGCATTTGCTGCTCGGAAAGCGGCCCCCGGGCGCGCACCACTTCGAAGCCGCTTTGGGCGAGCACCTCGTGATGCTTACCCGGCGTGTCCTGAAAACTCGTTGTCGATAGGAGAATGCGATATGCCATGGAACTTGTTGTGATCCGGTTGACGATTTAGCGCTTAATTCGGGCGCTGCCGCCCTTGACGATGTGCATCAGCTCTTCGAGGTCGATCTGGCTCGAATCGCCGCGCGTGGTTTGTAGCAGCGCGCCGTGAGCGGCGCCGATGTCCACGCACTCCTGCGGCGTCTTGCCGTGCAGGAATCCGTAGGCGAAGCCGCTGGAGAATCCATCGCCGCCGCCGACGCGATCTTCAATCTCCAGATTCTCGTATCGGCGGCTCTCATAGAACTTCCCCTCGGCGTAGAGAATCGCCGACCAGTTGTTCACGAGGCCGCTCTTCACTTCGCGAAGCGTCGTGCCGACGACCTTGATGTGCGGATAAGTCTTCACGACTTTCTCGACCATTCGCTTGTAAGCGGACGTATCGAGCGCGGAAAGGTTTTCGTCGACGCCTTCCACTTCGAAGCCGAGCACTTTCTGGAAGTCTTCCTCGTTACCGATCAGGCAGTCGATATGCGGAATTAGCGTTTTGGTTGTTTCCTGCGCCTTCGCACTGGACCAGAGCTTGGAGCGGAAGTTCAGATCGTAGCTGACAATGGTTCCCGCCTCGCGGGCGGCGATGATCGCTTCCTTGCAGGTCTGGGCCGATCCTTCGGAAAGCGCGGCAAAGATTCCACCTGTGTGCAGCCAGCGAACGCCCGAGCCGAAGACCTTCTTGAAATCGATCATGCCCGGCTTCATGTTGCTGGCGGCCGAGTGCCCGCGATCGTACATCGTCACGCTCGCGCGAACGCCGGTGCCGACTTCGGTGAAATTCAGCCCGATGCGATCGGCCCGTCCGACGCCGTCATATTTGGCCATGATCGTGTGGCTCATATCCATGCCGACAGTGCGGCCATGATTGAGCACAATTCGGCCGACGGGATTGTCGACAAGCCGTGAGAGAAATCCGGTGCGAAGCCCGAGTCGCGAAAGCGCGTATGCGACGTTGTATTCGCCGCCGCCCACCCAGACTTCGAGTGTATTGGCAAACTCGATGCGTCCATGTCCCGGCGGGCTGAGTCGAATCATGCACTCGCCAAGGCTCAGCAAATCGTATTTGGAATCTTTTGCTTCGCGGATTTTCATGGTTGGTTCCGTGATAAATGTTTCGTTATGTCTTGCTGTGCCGCAGACGGTCCAGTCCCGCGGCGACGAGAATGATGCCGCCGGTCACGATTTTTTGCACCCAGTTGTCGTAGCCCATCAAACTGCAGCCGTTGGCAACCGCGCCCATCATCAGCGCGCCAGCCAGGCTTCCGAGAATGGTCCCTTCGCCGCCGGACAAGCTTGCCCCGCCGATGACGACGGCCGCGATGACATCCAGTTCAAGGCCGTCAGCGGTGGTGGAGTCTCCCGCGTGCATCTGCGAGAAATTGAGAAGCGCCGCAACGGCCGCGAGCGCGCCGGCCAGGGAGTAGATGATCAGCTTGGATTTCCACACGTTGACGCCGCACAGGCGAGCCGTCTGCTCATTCGACCCGATGGCAAATACATGCCGGCCAAACTTCGTGTACCGCAGCACGCCAGCCATGATCACGGCCAGGATGAGCATGATCCAGACGCCGACGGGCAACCGCCACCAGTCTGGAGAATCGTTGACCATGAGCGACGCGATCCACGACCCGCGCAGCGCGTTGGGCATGTAAATCACGCTGGTCTGCCCGGCCGATCCAATGGCGGTTCCGCGCATCGCGCCCATCAATCCCAGCGTGGCGATGAAGGGCGACAGCCGCGCGCCCGTGATCAGCCCCCCGATGATTAGTCCGACGAGCGTGCCCGCCACGATGCCGCCAAGCACCGCAAGCACCGGCGACACATTGTTTTCGAGCAGCCTTGCGACAACCACGGCACAGAACGCGACGTTGGAACCGACGGACAGATCAATTCCGCCAGAAATGATGATCACGGTCATGCCGAGCGCGGCGATGCCGACGATCGACGTCTGCTGGAGAAGCAGCTTCACGTTGGAAATCGTGACGAATGTCTTGAACGTCAGAAAGCTGAAGACGCCGAACACAAATGCCAGGCCGATGAATGGGCCAAGACGTCGAAGCCATTCGCGCCAATCGAAAAGGCTCGAAGCCGGCGTCGCATACGGGAGCGGTTCAAGCGGAACAGTGCTCATAAGCTTGCTCCGGCGGCTTCAACCTCATGCGGCGGAAGATCGTCATTAATCCCGGAACCCGTCGCCTCAATCATGATCTGGTGCTCGCTGGTTTCGCTTACGGGGCGCCCCGGACCGAGCACGCCGCGACACATGACCGCGATGCGATCGCACACACCCAGCAGTTCAGGAAGATAGCTGCTGACCATTAAAATCGCCCGCGGCTTGCGCCCGCTCGACGCGTCCGCCGTCGCCAGCTCGTCGATTAGTTGATAAATCTGGGCTTTGGAACCAACGTCAATCCCGCGGGTTGGTTCGTCAAGTAAAAGTAAGTCGACATCGTGATGAAGCAAGCGAGCGATGGCCACTTTCTGTTGGTTGCCGCCGGAGAGATCCTGCACGGGTTGCGCGGGCGTGCGGCACTTGACCGCAAGCCGCTTCACCCACTGACGCGATGCATCCTGCTGCCTCGATGGAGTCACCAATCCCAGCGGCCCCAAGCCGCCCAGGCGCGACATGGTGATGTTGTCGGCAATGCTCAGCGACAGCGCCAGACCCTCGGTCTTGCGATCTTCACTGACAAGCCCCATCCCTTGCGCCCAGCGACGGCGCGGCGTCGCGGCGCCGTCATAAACCCCAACCCGAATCCGCCCGCGCTTCACGGCGTCAAGACCGAACAGCGCCCGCAGGAATTCAGTTCGCCCCGCGCCGATCAGCCCGGCGATGCCCACAACCTCGCCGCGATGCAGTGTGAGCGAAGCCGAGACCGGTTTGGTGCGGCCCGACAAATCTTCGACGCGCAGGAGCTCATCTCCGGGAGTGCGTTTGGATCGCGGATACAGATCGTGCACATCGCGGCCCACCATCATGGCGATGATCTTCTGCGTCGGCGTCTGCTTTGGGACGCCGGACCCGACGCTGCGGCCGTCGCGAAGAACCGTGAACGTGTCGGCGATCGCCCGCACTTCTTCAAGGAAGTGCGAAATATAGATGATGGAGATGCTTTGCGATTTGAGCTGCCGGACGAGATCGAACAGGAGGTCGATATCACGACTCGTCAGGCTGCTCGTTGGCTCATCGAGCACCAACACCCGACATCCCACCGCGATCGCGCGGCCGATTTCGACAAGCTGTTGGGAGGCAATGGAGAGCTTGCCGACCGGCGTGTCGACCGAGATATCCGCGCGCCCGAGACGGCGCATCGCATCGGATGCGATATGGCGCGCCTTTGACCAGCCCATCATCGGCCCAGCGCCGGGTTCGACGCCGAGCAGAATGTTCTCGGCGACGGTTAAATGCTTGGCGAGCGATAGCTCCTGATAAATCATCGCCACGCCGGCTTTGCGGGCTTCGAGCGGGTTGCGCGGCTTGTATGGCGCGCCGTCGAGCCACATCTGGCCGTCGTCGGGTTGATGCGCGCCCGACAGCACCTTCATCAACGTGCTCTTGCCCGCGCCGTTTTCGCCAATGAGAGCGAGCACCTGCCCTGGTTGCACCTGAAGATCGACGCCGCCGAGCGCAATAGTCGCCCCGAAGCGCTTGTGAACGCCTTGCATGACCAGCCGCGCAGTGTCGGATTGCGAAGTGAGTTGCGACATCAGCTTGGGACGAACGGCTCACCCGTGACACGGGCTTCCAGCCCGTGCTGAGTAATCCACGCTAAAGGATACGATCTTTTCTAAGTCAGTCGCTCGGCACGGGCTAGAAGCCCGTGTCACGGGAAACGCGCTCTAACTCCGCTTCAAGAGGTCCTGAATTTCCGGCTTATCGAGGTTGTCCTTGTTGATCACGAGTATGCCGGTATCCACACGCGGCTCGACCTTTTCGCCGCGGATGGAATTGACCAGCGTCGTGACGCTTTCATACCCCATCTTGTAAGGGTTTTGGGCGACCAGCGCCTGGACTTCGCCGGCCTTGAGCGCGTCCACCAACTGCGAGGTGGCATCAAACCCGACGAATTTCTTGCCCGTCACTCCGGCGCTGCGCATCGCCGAGAGCATGCCGGCGGTGGTCGATTCGTTGGGCGTGAAAATGCCGTCGGCTTTCTTGATCTCGTCGATCATGTTCAGCGATTCTTTAGCCGCCGAATCCGCGGTCGCGCCGCCATGACGATTCTCTGAAACCACTTTAATGTCCGGGTACTTGGCGATCGCTTTGAGGAACCCGGCTTCCCGCGCCTCGGTGCTGGCCGAGCCCTCGGCGTATCGCAGCAACACCACGTTTCCCTTGTTGCCCATGATGCGCGCCAATTCTTCGCCGCCGAGTTCACCGCCATGTTCATTGTCGGTGGCGACGAAGCTCACAAAATCCTGGCCGACGGTTCCTTCCAAAGCCGAGTCCATGATTACGACGGGTATCTTTTTCCCCATGGCCGTCTGCACCGGCTCCAACAGCGCTTTGCTATCGAGCGGCGCCACGACGATTCCCGAAACGCCTTGCCCAACGAATTGCTGGATCACCGTGATCTGACCGAGACGATCATCTTCCTTGAGCGGCCCTTTCCAGATGATTTTCACCCCCAGCTTCGCCCCGGCGTCTTCAGCGCCGGCATCGACGGCGCGCCAGAACGCGTGCGTCGTGCCCTTGGGAATGACTGCGATCGTCAAACTGGATTGCGTCGAAGCGGCGGTTCCACCACTGCCGCCCGCGCTGCTCGTCTCATCCTTCTTGCACCCGACCGCCAACAGGGCCGCCAGGCCCAGAACCCAAAACGCCCGCTTCATGAAACCTCCGCCTGATGTTTTGCCCGGGGCAATCTTGCCCATCTTCCGCCGTGCGCCAAAAAACCGCCCCTACGCGGCCCAGCGCGGGGGCGCATTGTACTGATTAGCCGCGATGATGCACCGCCGTTGCGAAAGTCAAGTTTTGCTTGCGTGATATGCCGCAATTTCGATAGAATCCCGCCGCGGGCAACGGGTGGGACACCTGAAGTTCCACAACCATTCCATTTCAGCGGCTTCGATTCGGACGTGTGGAGGAATTTGTGCGCAGTAACAAGAAAAAGTTCCAAGGGCGTTCTCTCTGCGTTGCGGTTGTTAGTGCGTTAGAGCCCCGTCGATTACTATCAGCGGCGTACATCGGTACTGATCTTTACGCGTTGACTGCACCACCGAATGACTCGGCTACACCCGACTTTGCAATCAGTGGGCAGGCAGCGGGTCAAATCAATACTGCATCTGCATTTCAAGCTGCGTTCTGGAACAGTTCAGGAACGCTCTCCGTTTTACAGCCTGCGACAGTTGCTAATTCCATTGCAACCGGCGTTAGCGGAAACAATCAAGTAGGCTATGGCGACGGCAACGAAGTAGGCCCGAGTACCCATGCTTTTCTTTGGAGCGGCACTGCCGCGTCAGCGATCGACCTCAACCCAACTCAGCTTTCTGCAACCTCATCCGCTGCGTTGGGCATAAGTGGCAATCAGCAAGTCGGCTTTTTTGACCCAAGCCCTGGAGGCCAGGAACGTGCCGTGATTTGGGAAGGGAGCGCGGCATCGGCAGTTAGTTTGCAACCGTCTTTCGCACCGTCTTATTCTGAAGCGCACGCAACTGATGGCGTCAATCAAGTCGGCATCGGAATTGATAACTCGCGTTTCCCGCAGGCGATATTATGGACGGGAACTGCGCCATCAGCTATCGATCTGGCGCCCACGGGCACCCTCACTGCGTCCGGTGCCAATGGCGTGGCCGGTAATGAGCAGGTTGGCTACGTGGGTGGAACCACTGATTCCGGTTATACCACAGCTTATCTTTGGCACGGCACGGCGGCATCTGGAGTTAATCTTGGCGCAGATGCAGCCACGATCGGCGCTGTTAGCACAACCGCCAATGGCACAAACGGTTCTCAGGAAGTCGGATGGGGATCTATAGGTGAAACTTCAGAACCAGCGTTGTTGCTTACTCATGCGCTGCTATGGTCAGGCAATGCCGCTTCGATAACCGATTTGCAGCAATTTCTGCCGGCTGGTTTCAACGAATCAAAAGCTTACAGCATTGACGCAAACGGTAACGTGTACGGTGTTGCATGGAATTCGACGACCATGGCTTATGAGGCCGTGGAATGGACGCCGACGAGTACGACAGTGCTAACCGCTCCGGTGGTAACCACGTATACGGGGGTTGCACCTGAAGTCACTTGGAACGCGATTCCGGGCGCGACTAGTTATAACGTCTATCGCCAGATCTTCGGCGGAACCGAGACGCTGCTGGCCTCCGGAGTAACCGCATCACCGTATTTTGACAATACAGCTGTCGCGCCCAACAGCTATTACTACAGCGTACGCGCCGTTGCAGGATCGCAGGTTGGTCCGGAAAGCAATCAATCTCTTTGCGGAACGTTCTATCCAGGCTCAATTCCATTCGTCAATCAGTTGGGCACGCTCGGCTACAAGGAAGGAACCAATTACAACGTCCTACTGGAGCAGTTCGACGACAGCAGCCCGACGCCATTATCGACGCTTGCCGGCACCATCGATTGGGGTGATGGAACCTCCAGCGCCGCAACATTCGACTACAACAACACCCCGGGAATTTACGAGCTCCGGGGACAGCACACTTGGCTCACAGCTGGATCCTTCACGCTGAAGATCCACCTGACCGACCCCGCGGGTGGAAGCGACATCACGTTGACCCAGAAGCAAACCGTCCTCGACGTTCCGCTGACAGCGTACCCGACAACGATTTCAGCCACGGCCGGCAAACAATTCACTGGCGTGGTGGGCAGCTTCGCGGATGCCGAGGCGAATGCTCCCACATCAAACTTTTCGACGGTCATTCAGTGGGGCGACAATGATTTTTCGTTCGGGACCGTCGCCTACAACACGGCGACCGGCCGCTTCGACGTTTCAGATTCGCACACCTATACGTCAGACGGCAAATACTCCATCACGATCGGCGTTTCAGATGCTGGCGGTTCGTATGTAAACGTCGATAGTTCGGCGACCGTGACAGGCGTTACGCCCCCGACGAACTCCGTGATCACCGCCGCTGCCGTTAACTTCTCCGCCACCAAGGGCATCAGCGTCAGCCCGATTCTCGCGACGTTCACCGATTCCAACACCGGCCAGTCCGCCAGCCACTACACGACGACGATCAAGTGGGGCGACTCGACTTCGAGCGCCGGCACGGTCACCTTCAATTCCTCAACCGCCAAGTTCCAGGTCAGCGGCACGCACACGTACGCCGCCGTCGGTTCGTTCAATGCCACGGTCAACATCAGCGATCCGGAAGGCGGAAGCGCCGCTCCGGTCGCGAAAGCAACGGTTGCCGACGCGGCGATCACGCCGATCGCTGCGACGATCAATGCCACCCCGGGCAAGGCGTTCACGGGTGTCGTCGGCAGCTTTACTGATGGCGATCCAGCCGCCCCGGCTTCCTATTTCACCGCCACCGTCACCTGGGGCGACGGGCACAGTTCCGCCGGCACGATCGCGTACAACAGCACCGCCAAGCGATTCGATGTTACGGGCACCAACACTTACGCCACGGCTAATACCTACGCCATCTCCATCGCGGTGAAAGACACCGGCGGCGCTTCGGCCGCCATCAAGAGCACCGCGAAGGTTTCGACCACCACGCCACCCGCGAATTCGGTTCTCAAAGGCACCGGCGTTTCGATCACTGAGCTGAAGGGTTCGGCGTTCGCGGGGGTATTGCTCGCGACGTTCAGCGACACCAATCCAAGCCAGACGCCGGGCTATTACACGACGACGATCAATTGGGGCGATGGGTCGAGCAGCGCGGGGACCGTGACGTACAACGCGACGACGAAGGTGTTTCAGGTTGCCGGCGGTCACATCTATCACACCGCGGCGACCTTCAACCCGATCATCGCGATCAGCGATCCGGCCGGTGGCAGCACCTCGGTGACTTCGAAGATTTATGTCGCCGATGCGATCATGCACGCCTTCCCGACGACGTTCAACGCCACCGCCGGCAAAGCATTTACCGGCGTCGTCGGCAGTTTCACGGATGGAGATCCGGCGGCAGTCGCTTCCGATTTCACCGCCGTCATCACCTGGGGCGACGGGCATACGTCCAACGGCACGGTTTCGCTGAATGCGACAACCAAACGATTTGACATCACCGGCACGAATACGTTCGCGGTCGGCGGAACGTACACGGTAACAGCCACGCCGCATGATGTGGGCGGGATGAGCATCGCGATCAAGAGCACCGCGACCGTTGCCGTCATATCGGGACCGCAGCCAAAGCTCAGCGGAGCGGCCTCGGTGAATGAGGGCTCCAGCGAAGCGATTTCATTCTCCGCCACCGACGTCGGCGGAAAAGCGATCACGAAGTGGGTGATCAACTGGGGCGACGGGACCGTGCAAACGCTTGCCGGCACGGCCACAAGCGACTCCCACATTTACGCCGACGGCCCCGCGACGCGCGTGATAACGGCGACCGCCACCGACGCGTCGAATCTCAGCGCCGCGGCGACGCTCTCCGTCGGCGTGCTGAACGTGGCTCCGACGGCGACCTTCACCGGCGGAGAAACGATACAGCCGAACCATACAGCGACCGTAACATTTTCGAATGTTCGCGATCCTTCGCCGACGGACACCGCCGCCGGCTTCCGATACAGCTTCGATTTTGCAGACAACGGCACATTCGAGATCGTCAATTCCGCATCCCCGACCGCGACCGTGCCGGCGATGTATCTCGCGACGCTCGGCATCAAGACGATCCACGGCCGCGTAGCAGACAAGGACGGCGGCTTCACCGATTATTACACGACCATCGACGTGGTGGCCCAGCCGTTGACGACGTTCGGCACGACGATCAAAGTCGTCGAAGGGACCAAGTTCACCGGCAACGTGGGCAGCTTCGCCAATCCGTCGGGGAACACGAACCCGGCCAACTACACCGCCACGATCACGTGGGGCGATGGGCACACCTCCACTGGCGCCGTCGCTTACAACCCGACCGCCAAGACGTTTGGCGTCAGCGGTACAAACACCTATGCACTCCTGGGAAGCTATGCGATTTCGGTCGCGGTGAAGTCGAATACGTCCGCCGCCGGCACGATTCACAGCACCGCTTCCATCAGCGACGCCGCGTTGGCAAGCACCGGTTCGGCCGTTTCCGGCAAGGAAGGCGTCTCGCTTCTCGGCGTCGTTGCTACATTTACCGACGCCAATCCGCTCGCAATCGCCGGCAACTATGTCGTCTCAATCAACTGGGGTGACGGAACCGCCGCATCAGCGGGAACCGTCAGCTACAACGCGTCAACGAAGCGTTGGCAGGTGGCCGGGAGCCACACATATCGCGTCGGCGGCACGTATACCGTCACAACGTCAATTTCCGAGCACGGCGGCAGCACAACCAAGGCCACCAGCTCGGCAACGATAGCCGGCAGCACGCTCATGGCCGCCGGCGTTCAGCTTTCGATCCTGAACTCCACGCTGGCGAAGACGCCGCAGAAAATCGCGACGTTCACCAGCAGCAACCCGCTGCTTCTTGCGTCCGATTTCTCGGCGACGGTCAACTGGGGCGATGGCACCACGAACAATCCCACGAGCATAATCTCAATTGTATGGGATGCCACGAATAAGGTATTCGACGTGATGGCCACGCACCCCTATTCGCTGCTGCTGATTTCTTACACCGCAACCATCACCATTACCGAGGGCAAAGGCGTCTCGACGACCACGGCGACGTCGTCAATTTACACGATGTGAGTTCGTCCTGTTTCCGAAGAACGACCAGCCGCCGCGACCAATCCAGTCGCGGCGGCTTTATTATGCGATCTCCGCCGATTTCCCCCTCGGCGTCGCGCGATGCCCTTCGCGAAACTGCAACGGCGTCATGCCGGTCAGTCGCCGGAAGAACGTATTGAAATAAGAAGCGGATCCGAAGCCGGACACGCTTCCCACGCGGGCAGCGTCGAGATCGGTTTCCAGCAGAAGTTTCTTGGCGCGCTCGAGCCGGCAGCGCTGCAATTCCTCATGCGGGGGGTGCCCCATCACGCGCTTGAAGTGGCGCTCAAGCCAGCGGCGCGAAACCGCCAGTTTGCGCGCCACATCGTCCATCTTCACCGGCTCTGCAGCATGTTCGCGAATAAATTGCGCCGCCAGGTAAACATCCCGATCGGGCAGCAGCGACGTATTGGATGACTGGCGGATCGTGACGATTCCCGCCGGCTGAATGAGCAACGGAGATTCCGGCGCGGCCTTGCCCGACATCATGCGATCCAGCAGCGAAGCCGCCTCGTAACCCAGTCGAACCGCGGGAATCTCGATCGCCGTGATGGTCGGGTTCGACAGCTCGCATTTCATCGGGTCATCGTCGGCGGTGATAATCGCGACTTCCCGCGGCACCTGAACTTGCGCGACGTTACAGGCCTCGACGAGCTGGCACGCAATGTCCGGATTCCAGGTGAGGATTCCGACCGGCCGGGGAAGCTGTCGCACCCAGCGAATCAGATCGCGCTGCCGCGCCGGCCACTGCGCGTTCCGCGGAAGCTTGGTGGAATCGGCATAGCAAGCGCAATCAAAGCCGGCATGACGGAGTGCTTCCTTGAACGCCGCGCCGCGATCCTCTTCGGTTGTCCGAAAGAAGCTGCAGTACGCGAACTCGCGCAGCCCGCCGGCGATCAGATGCTTGGCGGCAACCGCCGTCAGCGCGTCGTCATCGACCTTCACGCGCGGGATGGGCGTGCCCGTCACGCGAACGGAGCCGACGGTCACCGCGGGAATCCCCTGCTTCGAAACGCGCCTGGCTTCCGACTGATCGATCACGCGGACGATCAGCCCGTCCCATTGATACGTCTCGGAAAAAAACAGCGACGCCTCGGTTCCTTCGGGCGCGGTATAGACGTGCCAGTTTCCGTGCTCGTGAGAGTAGCCGGCGATCCCCCGCATCAGCTTTTCCCGCCAGCCGATCGATGACCCGGCCAGCACCGCAACGCGGCGTACCTTCGCCATGATCCTTCTATACCAGAGTGACCCGACCCCGTGGGGCGGGCCGCCGCGTTTTCGTTACCGTGGATTTCGTTTGCCGCAAAATCGAAATTGCATGATTCGGCCATATTCTTAGTCTTTCACACGATTCATGCGGATCGACGCGCACCACCATTTCTGGAATTACAACGCCGCCGAATATGGTTGGATTCCGGAATCGCTGCCCAATTTGTGCCGAGATTTTGGCCCGATTGATCTCCAGCGCGAGCTTGCGATCACTGGAATCGACGGGGTCGTGACCGTGCAGGCTCGCCAAACGGTTGAAGAAACCCGCTGGCTGCTTGAACTGGCCGACACACATGATTTCATTCGCGCGGTGGTCGGCTGGGCGCCGTTGATCTCTGAATCGCTCGCCAATGACCTTGATCGATTCGGCAAGCACCCCAAGCTGCGAGCGGTTCGCCACGTGCTACAGGATGAACACGACGAATACATGGCGCGCAACGATTTCAATCGCGGCTTGTCGATGCTCGTCGGCCGCGGGATTGTTTACGACATCCTGATCTTCGAACGGCAGCTGCGGGCCGCCATCGCGCTGGTCGATCGGCATCCGAACCAGGTATTCGTGCTCGATCACCTGGCAAAGCCACGCATTCGCGATCAGGTGCTTCAACCGTGGCGGGACAATCTGTTCGAGCTCTCGCGGCGTCCCAACGTCTATTGCAAGCTGTCCGGCATTATCACCGAGGCCGATCATGCGACGTGGTCGGCGGCGGATTTGAAGCCATATGTCGATGCCGCGCTCGAAGCCTTTGGCCCCAGCCGATTGATGTTCGGCACCGATTGGCCTGTATGCTTGCTGGCCGGCAGTTACGAGCGATGGCATATGACTGTTTCCGAACTGACGGCGCGGCTGTCAGTCGATGAGCAGGCATGGCTCATGGGCCGGACGGCGATTCTTGCATATAACCTCAAGTGAGAACTGTCATGAAACTTCCAGGATTCAGCATGGGCATCGGCGATCGCTTTGCGCATCAGGGCAAAGCCCAACTGGCGGCCTTCGTGAAAGCGAAATCGCTCGGCGTCGATGTCGCTCCCATCTGGAACAAATCCAATCGCGAACACCTGATCGTCCACAGCGAGCCCGGCAGCGTCCGAGTCGAAGCCGACGCCGCGACGAAGTCGCTTGATTGGAAGTCCCCCTACTTTGTCGACGCCGATCATATTGGGATCAAGACCGTGGACGGCTTTCTCGCCGCCAGCGATTTCTTCACGCTCGACGTCGCGGACTTCATCAACAAGCCGTCTGATGAACTCAACATCAAAAGTTTCGTTACCGATCAAAAGAAACTCGCTGGCTCGCTGAGCATCCCCGGCATCGACCGATCGCTCGATATCACAGAAGCACGCATCGAAGCGATCGCCAGGAAGTACCTCTACGCGGTGCAAGAGGCCGGGCGGATCTACAAACACATCGTCGCCGCGAAGGGCCAGGGCAACTTTATCACCGAAGTCTCGATGGATGAGACGGATCAGCCGCAGACACCCATTGATCTGCTGTTCATTCTCGCGGCTCTCGCTCGCGAAAGCGTTCCCGTTCAGACCATCGCGCCGAAATTCACGGGCCGCTTCAACAAGGGCGTCGATTACGTGGGTGATGTCGGGAAATTTGAAACTGAATTCTCCGACGACCTGGCGGTCATCGCATACGCGGGCAAAACGTTCGGCCTGCCCTCGGAGTTGAAGCTCAGCGTCCACAGCGGCAGCGACAAGTTTTCGATCTATCCGGCGATCCGTCGTTCGATCCGGAAGTACAACGCCGGGTTGCATATCAAGACGGCCGGCACGACCTGGCTCGAAGAGCTCATCGGCCTTGCGTCTGCCGGCGGCGATGGACTGAAGATCGCCGTCGACGTCTACACGCAGGCGCTGTCGCGGTTCGACGAATTGTGCGGTCCGTATGCATCCGTGATCGACATCGACAAATTGAAGCTGCCATCAGTGGAACAGGTGAAATCCTGGAGTGGCGATCAATACGCCGCGGCGCTGCGGCACGATCAGTCTTCGAGCCAATACAACCCCCACTTCCGCCAACTGCTGCATGTCGGATATAAAGTCGCGGCGCAGATGGAATCGCGATTCACCGATGCCCTGAAACGATTTGAAACGGTCATCGCGAAGAATGTCACCGAGAACACGTTTGATCGGCATCTGAAGCGCATTTTTATCGACGCATAATTGGCGGAGTTTGAATGAAAGCAATTCGTCTGAATAAACCCGAGCAGTTCGAGGTTTTTGAGCTGGAGGAGGCGGCCAAGCCACAGGCCGGCGAGGCGCTGGTGCGTGTGCACCGCATCGGCATTTGCGGCAGCGATATCAGCGGATATCTGGGGAAGATGCCGTTCTACAGCTATCC
>Ga0182024_10003117_pt1 | contig 40048 bp, 38 predicted proteins | sample P32metaG_FD_120480 | JGI IMG/M metagenome (GOLD analysis project Ga0182024, IMG submission 120480) | Permafrost microbial communities from Stordalen Mire, Sweden - P3-2 metaG (Illumina Assembly) | ecosystem: Environmental > Terrestrial > Soil > Wetlands > Permafrost | place: Sweden: Stordalen...
AATCATCCGGCCCCGCGGGGCGTTTGCCAAATTGACTGGAACCAAACCTGATGGGCGAATCTCCGCCGAGCGGCTGGCTCGGCAGTTGGGTTTTGCGGCCCATCCGGAACGGCTCACGGATGCGGTTCGCCCGGCGCGCCGCGCGGTGAACAACCCGCGGTTGCCGGTGGTTCACTATTCTGCCGCGGAACTGTCTTCGCCTAACGGCTCTGGAAACGGCCCTGGCGACGTACTGCGTGGCGAGGAATTTCGACAAACGTGGTCCGCAGAAATACACCAAACTTTGCCGGTGCGCGCGGCGATGCGCGGCAAACATATTTTGCTCATCGGCGCCACCGGCTTCATCGGCAAGGTGTGGCTGGCCAATTTGCTGATGGATTTGCCCGATGAAGTCCGCATCACTTTGCTGATCCGCCGTACCCGTTCCACCACCGGTTGGGGACGCTTCCAGCGCATCGTTGAGCAGTCGCCGGTATTCGAACCGCTGGCCGAGCGCCAGGGCGCGCGACTGGCCGGTTTTCTCCGTGAACGGATTCAGGTGATGGAAGGCAACATGGAGCAGCCCGACATGGGCTTGCGGCCGGAAGAGCGCCAGCCGCTTGCCGACACTGTGGATTTGATCGTCAACAGTTCCGGGCTCACCGATTTCAACCCGGACCTGCGGGACGCGCTTTCCGCCAACGTCTACGCGACCACGACGCTGCTGGATTTTCTGGCCACTTGCCGCCACGCGGCGCTGCTACACCTCTCCACTTCTTACGTCGTCGGGCACCGCGACGGCCGCGTGCTGGAGACGCTGCAGCCGAACTACGTCCCAGTCAACGTGCCAGGCTTTGACGCCGAAGGCGAATTGCGATCGCTCGAAGCGATGATTAAAGACACCGAGGCGCGCGCGGAAATGGGTGACGTCACCGACGAGCTTCGTGCCCAATCTATTGGCAAGCACGGCGCCGCGAAAGATTTGCAGGGCGCCGCGCTGGAAATCCAGATTCGCAAGAATCGGGTGCGCTGGCTGCGCCGCGAACTCACCGAAGCGGGCTCGCGCCGCGCGCAGGAGCTGGGCTGGCCGAATACTTACACGCTCACCAAGGGCATCGCCGAATCGTTGATTCAGAATTTTTCCGCGGCGCATCCGAAGGTGCGCATCGCGGTGGTTCGTCCGTCGATCGTCGAATCATCGGTGCACAAACCGTTTCTCGGCTGGAACGAAGGGATCAACACCTCCGCTTCCCTGTCCTATCTGTTAGGGACATACTTCCGGCAGTTGCCCACCAACGCGCGCAAAAACCTGGACCTGATCCCCGTGGACCTGGTGACCACGGGGATGACCCTAATTGCCGCCGCGTTGCTGAACGGAAGGAACGACCGGGTCTATCACCTGGCCACGTCGGTATCGAATCCCTGCGACATGCGCCGATCCATCGAACTTACCGGCCTGGGCCATCGCCGCTTCTACCGCGCGCAGCCGGAATTTCGCCAGCGCTTGCGCCTAAAATTCGACGCGATTCCGGTTTCCAAGGCACGCTACGAAAAGCTTTCCGCTCCGGCTCAAAAAGCCATCATTCAGGCTATCAGCCGCAGCATCGAGCCGCTGCAGTTCGGCAAATCGGCGCTGGTCCGCCGCGAACGCGAATTGGACCGGGTGATCAAGCTAGTTTCCTTGTTCGAGCCCTTCATCCTGCATAACAACCACACATTTGAAGCCGCCGGTGTCGAGCGCCTCTCCGCCGCGCTGCCCGAGGAAGAACGCGCCGCTTTTGGCTATGACGCACGGTCCATCGATTGGTGGGACTACTGGATCAACGTACACATTCCGGCGCTTCGCAAGTGGTGTTATCCTCTGATCGAGGGTCGTCCGCTGGAAGAGCGTCCGGCGCGGCATGTGCCGTTGGAAGCGAGCACCACCGCGGCGAACAGTTCCGGGGATTAGCGCGCGGAATCCTCTGACCTGTTGTACCCTGCTCAATCGTGGCTACTTTCCTGACCGGTTCCACCGGATATATCGGCGCGCACATCGCTGCGAATCTTCTGCAGGGCTCCTCCGAGCCGTTGCACCTGCTGGTGCGCGCGCGCAGCCCGCAGGAAGCGCAGGAACGGCTGTGGCGATCGCTGCAACTGCACATGGATTTCGAACAGTTCCGCGACTATATGAACACCCGGGTGGAAGTGTGCGTAGGCGACCTTACCGGCGCGAAACTGGGCCTGGCCGACGACCGGTATACCGCGCTGGTTCATCGCACCGATTCGGTGATTCACTGCGCCGCATCGCTGAACCGCAAGTCGGAAAAAAGCTGCCTGAACGTCAACCTGCGCGGCACCCTGCAAGTGATCGAACTGGCCATGCGCGCGCGCGAGCATCACGGGCTGCGCCGCTTCAGCCACGTCAGCACCGTGGCGGTCTGCGGACATCGCCACAACGAAGTGGTTCAGGAAGATTCCTCGATCGACTGGAACCTTTCCGACTACGATCCTTACGCGCGCACCAAAAAATTCTGCGAGCACATGGTGCGCGAGTTGCTTCCGGATGTGCCGCGCACGATCTTCCGCCCCAGCATCGTGCTCGGCGATAGCCGCCGGCCGGAAACCAATCAGTTCGATATGGTGCGCGCTTTCGTTTTTCTCGCTGGCTTGCGCGTGCTGCCCTTCCGCCCCAACGACAAAATCGATATCGTACCGGTGGATTACGTCGCCGGGGCCGTCGCGCAGCTCCATCTGCAGGACCACACCGCGTACGATACCTATCACCTGTCTTCGGGAACCGGCGCGGAAACATTTCAGCAACTGACCGAGGCTCTGGCGCACGCGCAGGGCAAGCGCCCGCCGGTGTTCGTGCCCAGGCTCGAAAACATTTCGCAACGCATGGTGGGCGCGCTCTCTCGCCGCAAGGGCAAGATCGGAAACCTGGCCACGCTGTTCAAAGTGTTCCTGCCGTATCTGGTGTGGAACACGGTTTTCGATAATTCGCGGGTGGTCGAGGCGATGGGCCGGGCGCCGGCTCCGTTCTCGCAGTATTGTTTGCCGCTGCTGCGCTTCAGCCGCGAGCATCATTTCCTGTACCCGTATTTGCCGTGGGCTTCGCCAGCCGCGCCGGCACCTGTTGCCGGCGCTTCCTCAGGAGGCGGACCGCAATGATGGACGCGGTTCTGGAAGCGTGGGTCAGCAGCATTATCGAAACCAAAAAGCTCACCTGGATGCTGGGCGCGGGCGAAGCCTGGAAACCCGGCGAAAAATTGAAACTGCTCTTCGCGGGATACAACGGAACGCGCAACACCGGCTCCGACGTCCGCGTCGAGGAGGCGATCCGCCAGATTCGCCGCATTCTGGACGACCAGAATCTCTCGCTTTCGGTGATGACCCAGAATTTCGACAACACCCGTGGATATTTTGGGGACGCGCGGCAGGTCCATCTGCCTGACGTTTTTCCCCCATTTCTGAGCCAGGAAATACCGCGCCACCACGGCGTGGTGGCTTGCGAAGGATCGATGTTCAAAAGCAAGTTCAGCAACGCTCTGAGCGCCATGATGATTGGATCGCTGGGCATCGCTTCGGCGCAAAACAAACTTAGTGTCGCGTACGGCGCAGAAGCCGGCGCGATGGATCCGCTGCTGCAAACAATGGTCCGGCGATATTGCGGAGAGTCGCTGGTGATCACCCGAAACCCCGAATCGCAAACGGTACTGGCGCAACTGGGGGTGCAAACGGAATTGGGAACCGACACTGCCTGGACGTTCGAACCGTTGGGCCCTGAGTACGCCGACAAAACTTTGCGCGCGGCCGGTTGGGACGGCGTGACGCCGATCCTCACCATTTGCCCAATCCATCCGTACTTCTGGCCGGTGAAGCCGTCGTTAGTAAAGTCTTTTGCGCGAGTCACTATCGGTGCCTACAAGAGCAGCCACTATCGCGGGCCATATTTTCATCGTTCCGGCGCAGCGGTGGACGCGGCATACGACAAATACTTGAACGCGATTGGCGGAGCGGTGACCCGCTATCGGCAAACGAAAAATGTTTTTCCGATTCTGGTGGCCATGGAAATGCTGGACAGCAATGCGTGCGAGCGCCTCTCTGCGCGGCTGGGTGGCCTGCCGGTATTTTCTTCAGCCAGCTATGATATGTATCAGCTGGTGAGCATTCTGCGACTCAGCCATCGCATGATCTCTTCCCGCTTTCACGCCATCGTCACTTCCATGCCCGCCGGTGTGGTCTCCGCAGGAATTACCATGGATGAACGCATCCGCAATACCATGCGCGAACGCGGCCACGATCATCTGATTCTGGCGGTCGATGATCCGGACCTCGAAGAGCGCTTGCTGATGATTATGGCCGCGTTGGACCGCGACAGCGAAGCCATCCGCGATGCGATAGGCCGGGTGGTGGTGAAAAATCTGCAACTCATGGCGCGCATGGGCACGTATTTTGAGGATCGCGTGGCGCACCGCTATCCCGAATTTCCCATCCGCAGCGGGGTACTCGGTTGGGAAGAATATTTGCCGCCGCTCAGCCCCACCCTGTGCAATCTTTTCGCGGCCTACGCCTGATTCCGGCCATGAATTTTCTCGAGCACATTTTCGAATCTCTCGAACGCTACGCGGATCGCCCCGTGCTGCAGGAGATTTACGAATCGCGGGATTACGCGGTGACCGGGCGCGAGTTGCTGGCGCTGATCGAGCAAGCCCGCGCATTCATTACCGCGGCCGGGCTGCGCAAAGGCGATCGCTGCGCCCTGCTCGCTCCCAATAGCATTCGCTGGGTCGCTCTCGATCTCGCGCTGATGGCGGAGGGCAACATCGTGGTTCCGCTTTACGCGCGGCAGGCGCCGGCCGAGCTGGCCGCCATGATGAAAGACTGCACGCCGGCCAGGATTTGCTGCGCGGACGGGTCGCTACGCGATGCCGTACTGCAAAACTGGCCCGACGCTCCGCCCATTTCCTTGTTCGAAGATATTTTCGCCCCGCTGCCGGCTGCCTCGGTTTCCGCAGCCACCAGCGTGCCGGCGCGCAAAAGCTTTTTACTCGCCGATTCCGATCCGCTGACCATCATTTACACCTCGGGAACTTCCGGCGAACCCAAGGGCGTGGTCTTAACCGTCGCGAATCTCTCGCACATGCTGCCCTGTACCACTTCGCGGCTGGACCTGCTGACCGGCAATAGTGGAACCGCCGCGGAACCCGATCGCGTGTTCCATTACCCTCCGCTGTGCTTTGCCGCGTCGTGGATCGTGATGCTGACCTGCCTGAATCGGGGAAGCCTGCTTTTTCTTTCGATGGACCTCAATCGCCTGGCAGCCGAAATGAAAACCGCCGCGCCGAATTATTTCCTAAACGTCCCCACACTTCTGGAGCGGGTGCGGGGAAAAATAGAAGAGCAGGTCCAGAAACGCGGCGGGTTCGCGAGCTGGCTTTTCGCCAAAGCACGCGCTGCCGATCAACGCCGCTTTCGCAGCGAAATGAAGACTACCGATGCTTTTTATCTCTGGCTGGCCGGCAGGTTGATGTTTCCTACCATGCGCAAGACTCTCGGGCCCAACCTGAAAGCGCTGATCTGCGGCTCCGCTCCGCTGGCTTTGGATACACAACTCTTTTTCGGGATGATCGGTATTCCGGTGATGCAGGGATACGGACTGACGGAGACCACCGGCATCTGCACGCTGGACGTTCCCGAAAAGGTGGTTCCCGGACGCGTCGGCCAGGCCATCCCCGGAATCGAAATGATTCTGGGCGAAGATAACGAAATTCTGATGCGCGGTCCGCACATTTTTTCGGGATACTGGCGGCGCCCGGAAGCCACCGCCCAGGCGCTCACCGGAGGGTGGTTCCACAGCGGCGACCAAGGCGAAGTGGACGCCAATGGATATTGGCGGATTATCGGCCGCTTAAAGAATTTGATCATTCTGAATTCCGGTCACAATATCGCGCCCGAACCCATCGAGGAAAAGTTGCAACAGGCATTGCCGGCGGCCCGGCAGATCGTGTTGGTAGGAAATAATCTGAGCTTTCTGGCGGCGATCGTTACCGCGGATGCTGCTGGTGTAGTCGAGTCCGCGCACATTCAATCGGCCATCGAGCGGGTAAATGCCGATCAGCCGCACTACAAGCAGATCCGTTCTTTCTATCTGCATCGCGATCCATTCACCATCGAAAATGGATTGCTCACCGCGAACGGCAAATTGCGCCGCGATGCCATCGCCCGGCACTTGGCTGAACCGGTTCGCGAAATGTACACGAGAAAAAAGGCATGAAACATTCTGACGGCACGACAATTTCCTGGAGCTCGGCGAACGGAGTGGCGGAGCTCGCCCTGCACAAAATTCCGTGCAACGAAATCGGCTCGCAAACTCTCGCCGAGCTGGAGAAATTTGTCGACGCTTTGGATAGTGCGCTCGATTCCCTCCACGCGCTGATCGTGCACAGCACCGTGCCCGCGGGGTTCAGTGCCGGCGCCGACTTGCGCGAACTCTATCGACGCTCGCAGGCGCTGCCGACTGCGCAGCGGGTGCCCGCGGTTCGCGATTTCATCGAACGCATTCACAAAGTGATGAACCGCCTGGATGCCTGCCCGCTCACCACAATTGCCGCGGTTCACGGCGTCACTTTCGGCGGCGGCTTCGAACTTGCGCTGGCTTGCGATCTGATCATCGCCGATAAGAGTGCGCGGTTCTGTTTCCCGGAGCTGCGTCTGGGCTTGATCCCTGGCTTTGGCGGAATCCCCCGCCTGAAGCGCGACCTGGGCAACGCGGTGGTGCGCGACCTGTTGCTCACTGGCCGTAGCATCAACGCTAGCAAGGCCCAGAGCGTTGGCTTGGTGAGCCAGCTTGCCGGCGAAGGCGAAGCGCTGGGTGTGGCTCGCGGGACCGCCGCGCAAATCGGCAAATTCGATCGCCAAACTTCTGCCACCGCCAAGCAGTTCATCAAAGGCATTCCGCACGAAGAATTGCGCCGCGAGATAGAAATCTTCTGCGAGCTCTTCAGCCGCCCAGCGGTGGAAGCCGGCCTGAGGAAGTTCGTCGAGAGCGGCGATACCCTTCCGTATCTTCCGTGACGCACCGAGGAGACACATGAGAGAGTTGGCACGCGCGACCCTTTGCGTACTCTTTCTACCGATGGCCATGGTGGTATCCGCCACGCAAGCCAGTGGGCAGGACCGCACCCAAAATCGCTCAATGGTTATTTCAGGGAGGGGAGTTGTGGCCGCGGAGAGCCCGTTGGCGGCGCAGGACGGAGCCAGTGTGCTGGCCCATGGCGGGAACGCCATCGATGCGGCGATCGCAACCAACGCAGTCATGAGCGTGGTCGAGCCCATGATGAACGGAATTGGCGGCGATCTCTTTGCGATCGTCTATGACGCAAAAACGAAAAAGCTCTACGGCCTGAATGCGAGCGGCTGGGCACCCGCAGGACTTTCCATCGAATTTCTCAAGAGTAAGGGCATCACGGGAATGCCCCGCGATGGGATTCAGTCGGTCACCGTTCCTGGTGCCGTGGACGGGTGGTCAAAGCTGCTCGCGCGTTTCGGCACAAAAAAACTCTCCGATGTGCTCGCCCCCGCGATCTACTATGCACGCGAAGGCTTCCCTGTGCCTGAATGGGATGCTGCGTATTGGGCAGATGAGTCGGATTTCTTGAAGCAAGACCGGAATGCTACAGCAACATACCTGCCCAGCGGCCACGCACCGCGAGTGGGTGAGATCTTTCGCAATTCCGATTTGGCGCATTCGCTTGAGTCGATCGCTTGTGGTGGCACCGACGCATATTGCCGGGGCAAGATTGCCATGAGTATCGTGGCATCATCCACGAGGCTAGGCGGCACGATGACCGCGGAGGACCTGGCCCAGTATTCCAGTGAATGGGTTGAACCCATTTCGACTACCTATCACGGTTGGACCATCTATGAGCTACCGCCGAACGGACAAGGAATCGCCGCGCTCGAAATGCTGAACATCATGGAGACACTCCCCCTCGCGCAGTTCGGCCATAACTCCGCCGACGCTCTCCACGCGATGATCGAAGCGAAGAAGCTAGCCTACGCCGACATGTACCGCTACGTCGCGGATCCCAAATTCAACCAGGTTCCCGTGCCGGGAATGCTCTCAAAGGAATACGCATCGCCGCGCGCCAAGTTAGTCGATATGGCCAAGGCGAATTGCAACGTTCCGCCTGGCGATCCGGGGATTCCGACCAAGGGTGACCCGACTTATCTGACGGTAACCGATGCTGAAGGAAATATGGTTTCCCTGATTCAGAGCAACTTTATTGGGTTCGGCTCGGGCCTCGTGGCGGATGGAACCGGCTTTGTGCTCCAAAATCGCGGCGCGCTTTTCAGCGCCGATCCCAATTCTCCCAATAGACTCGCCGGCCGCAAGCGGCCTTTGCATACGATCATTCCGGGCTTCATGACCAACGACCAGGAACGGATCGCCTTCGGAATCATGGGCGGATTTAATCAGGCGCAAGCCCACGCGCAATTCGTCTCAAACGTCGTCGATTTCGGAATGAATATTCAGGATTCTCTCGAATCTGCCAGGTTCACAAAGCAAACGTCTGCAGGATGCGATGTTGATATAGAGGATCGCGTCCCGGTCGGTGTTCGCGAAGACCTTGCAAAGCGCGGCCACCAGATTCAGCTTCACGGCGCTTACGCGACTATCATGGGCGGCGGTCAGGCTGTGCAACGCGATATTTCTACCGGGGTGAACTACGGCGCCTCCGATCCTCGAAAGGATGGCGAGGCGATCCCTGAGCCCTCCCCAAAAAAATGACCCACCGCGCGCGACGATAGGCGCACAAACTAAGCCACTACCGTTTTCTGCCAGCGAGTTGCGGGAAATGTCGCGAAGTTATAATCTTAGAAATTCGATGCCGCCTACTCCTACTATCGAACAAACTACCGACCAAATTCTAGCGCTGGCTTCCACGCACTTCAAGGTTGCGCGCGAGACGCTGTCGCCCGAGGACGACTTTTTCACTAAACTGGGGATCAGTAGCCTACAGGTGCTCGACCTGCTGACCCGGGTGGAAAATCATTTCGGGATCGAGTTGCCGGACTATGAACTCCAGGGCGTCTCCGATTTCCGCACACTGGCCCAGCGCATCCAAGCGCGTTTGTAATGTTGGACCTGCGCCTATATCAATCGCTGGGCGAGGCGCTTCGGGCGGCCTTCGACCGCTGGCCCAATGAAGTTTGTCTGATCGAAGCCGACCGTGATCACGAAAACCACCGCCTGACCTACGCGCAATTCCGCGATATGGCTCTGCCGCTGGCGCGGGCGCTGCAAGATGCTGGTTTTCAGCCGGGCTCGCGCGCCGCGATCCTGATGACCAACCAATCGAAGTGGTTGATTTCCGCCTACGCGATTTTCTTCTGCGGCGGAGTTCTGGTTCCGGTCGATTACAAGCTCACACCGATCGAGCAATTGCAGATTCTGGCGCGCTCCAAAGCGGAAGTGCTGATCGTAGAGCATCATTTGTGGCGTGGGCTGGTGCAGGTAAAGGATGCGCCGCAGACCGAAGTGCTTACCGCGTTGGTCACCGAAGCGCCGCCGGACGCGCCGCTGCATGGCGCCAAGCGGTGGGAGGAGTTTCAAAGTCCGGCGAAGCCGGTTTTTGCAACCCGCCGGCTGAAAGATCCCGCGTGCATCGTCTATTCGTCGGGCACCGGGGGACGTCCGAAGGGCTGCGTGTTGACGCACGAAAATTATCTGGAACAGTGCGTCGCGCTGACGTCGCTGTTTCCGTTCTGGCCGGGCGTTCGTTACCTGAGCATTCTGCCGACGAATCATGCCATCGACTTCATGGTGGGATTCGTTGGACCGTTCGTGTGCGGAGCGGCGGTGGTTCATCTGCGGACGCTGCGTCCGGAATACGTGCGCGAAGCATTTTCAAAATACAAGATTACCTACGTGACGTTGGTGCCGCTGGTGCTGAAAAACCTGGAGCGCGGGCTGCGCGAGCGATTTGATGCGCTGTCGAAAGGCAAGCGGCGCATTCTGGATTTTCTGATCGACGTCAATCGCTCGCTCACCCGTCGAAGACCCCACTTGGGCTTGAGCCGCCGGTTGCTGGGCGCGGTCCACAAACCTTTTGGCGGCGAGTTGCGTGCCATTTTTGTGGGCGGCGCTTTTACCGACCCGAGTACGCTGCAGTTTTTTTACGATTTGGGAATTCCGGTGGGCAACGGCTACGGCTGCACGGAAGCTGGCACGGTGATCACCTTGAATAACTTTCATCCTTTCCGCGCGGACACGGTGGGAAAGCCGCTGCCTGGGGTGGAAGTGAAAGTGGTGAACGCGGATGCCGACGGCGTGGGCGAAATCAAGGTGCGCGGGAAAACGGTGATGTCGCATTACCTGGACGATCCGGAAATGACCTCGGAAACTATCGTGGCCGGATGGCTGATGACCGGCGACCTGGGGCGCTTCGATTCCGACGGCCATTTGCAAGTTTTCGGGCGGAAGAAAAACATGATCGTCACTGAAGAAGGCAAGAATATTTATCCCGAGGACGTGGAGACAGTTTTCGAAGGCCTGGCGGTGAAGGAGTTCTGCGTTTTCGCGGCTAACTATCTGTGGCCGGAGCGGACCCTGGTCGGCGAGAAGTTGGTGATCGTGCTGCACCCGGAGGCAGGCCAGGCATTTACGCCTGGGGTCCGGGCCAACCTGGACGAGCGGAACCGGCGGCTGGTGAACTACAAACGGATTCACGGTTATTTACTGTGGGAGCGGGATTTTCCGCGGACCGCAGCGATGAAAATCAAGCGCAACGTGCTGGCTGAAGAAATTCGTGCGGCGGTGCCACGCTCGGCGGTGGTTTCGCTGTAGGTTTTCCGATGGCGCCGCACCGGCGCGAGGGGCACATTTGAAATCGAGGTTCTTCGCGGTGGTGAATCCAGCAGCGGGCGGCGGGCGTTGCGGCAAGCTCGCGCCGGCGGCGATCGATCGTTTGCGGCGGGCGGGACTCACCCTGGAAGTCGCGCAATCGGCCCATGCCGGGCACGGCATCGAACTCGCCAGGCAAGCCTACGCTGCCGGTCATCGGAATTTTGTGGCGGTCGGCGGCGATGGCACCACCTACGAGATCGTCAACGGCATTTTTTCCAACGAGCTGACCGGCCAGCGTCCGGCGCTGGGTTTTCTGCCGCTCGGCACCGGCAATTCCTTCCTGAAGGATTTTACCAACAGTGCCGCGGAAGACGCGGTTGCGGCGCTGGTCGCCGGGAAATGGCGGCATAGCGATCTACTGCGGCTCGTCCATGAGACCGGCGAAATTTATTCCATCAATCTGGTGACGCTCGGCTTTGCTGCTGACGTTGCCGCGCTGGCCAATCGGCGCTTCAAACGACTGGGCGAACTCGGCTACATCATGGCGGTGATGGTTTCGCTGGCGCGGCTCGATCGGCGGGCGTTCCCGCTGCGCACCGATACTAATGTCGATTGGGATCGGCGGCGCTGCCTTTTTCTGGCGTTCAGCAACACCAAATTTACCGGCGGGAAGATGATGATCGCTCCCAACGCCTCGCCGGAAGACGGATTGATCGAATACGTCCGCTGGGGGCCAATCAGCAGACTCGGATTGATCCGCAACTTCCCTACGCTTTTCGATGGTACCCACGTCAAGCATCCACTTGCGGCGCGTTCACCGCAAACGGCGATCGAGTTCGAGTTGAATGGTCCGGACAATGTGTCCGTGGATGGCGAGAGCTTGTGGCTGCAGTGCAAGCGGATCGAGATCGTTCCGGCGGCGCTGGATGTTATGATATGAGGAACGCTTGGCTGGCGGTTCGTTCCGCGATCTTGTGGACGATCAGCGGCGTTCATTTTGCGGTGGTATGTTCCTTGCTGGTGGCGCTTGCGGTTTTTGTGGACGCTCGCAAGAACGACTATCCGCAGCGCCTTTTTTTTCGCAATATTCTGCGCTTGCTGGGAGTGCGGTTTGAGGTGCGTCGCGCGGCGGGCTTCGATCCTCAACGCACTTCGCTTTTCATCTGCAACCACGTGAATATTTTCGACCCGTTCGTGGTGTACTCGGCGATTCCGCAGTTTCTGCGAGGATTCGAACTGGAATCGCATTTCAAAATTCCGCTGTATGGTCCTCTCATGGGGCGGTTCGGAAATATCCCGGTGCCGGACGACCCCACCCGCGCGGGTCTGGAGATCATGAAGCAGCGAGCCAGCGGGGCACTGGGGTCAGGGATCAGCTTGATCGCTTTTGCCGAGGGGCGGCGGACCCGGGACGGCCACGTGGGTCTATTCCGGAAGGGGATCTTTCGTCTGGCACAGGATTTTGCGGTGCCACTGGTGCCAGTCAGCATCGTGGGATCGTTCGAGGTATTTCGCACCGGGCATTGGATGCTGTATCCCGGTACGATTACGGTTTACGTGCATGAAACGATTGAGGCTGCGGACTTCGTGAGCATGGATACCGACGAATTGCGGACGAAGATTCATGGAATTGTGGCTGCACCGGTGGAAGCGGCTTTACGGGGAAAAGCGGAAGGCGCGTAGTCGCGGAAATTTGGAAACAGCTATTTGTTAGGAACGAACGGGTAGCTGCGCTTCCGGCAATCCCCGGCCAGCGCGCAATTCCTGCCAGGTGTAAACCACCCGGTGGACTACGGTGACTGTCGAGAGCGTTGCAATCACCCACAGCACTGGGGCCATTCTCTGGAATGCTCCGCCCATGATCAGGAGCACCAAGCGCTCTGGCCTTTCCAGAAAACCCACTTTGCAACTTGGGATGATGGACTCAGCGCGGGCGCGGGAATAGCTGACCATGAAGGAGCTGGCCATGGCCACTGCGGCCAGCGTCATGTAGAAACTGCGGCCGATCAGGGTGTAGTAGACCACCAAACCCATGTAGAGTGCCAAGTCGGAATAGCGGTCTAGCGTGGAATCCAGGAAGGCGCCGAAGGCGGTTACTCGGCCCACACGACGGGCTACTTGGCCGTCGGCCATGTCCAGGAATCCGGCGAAGAAGAGCGCGGCGGCAGCTTGCCGGAAACGGCCGGTGGCGAAGAGCACAGCGGCCCAACCGTTAACGGCGAGGCCGAAAAACGTGAACATGTTTGGGGTGATGTGGGTGGCGACCAGGCCGCTGACTACGTGCTTTAGCAGCCAGCCCGAGCCTTCGCCGATCCAGTAGGTTATTGGCCTGCGCACGGTGCTAGCGGTGGAGTCCTTGGTCATGTCGCAAAATCATACGCTAGCGGCGGGACGGGCTCAAGTTAGGTTGTTGTGATTTGGGGGGGGCGGTGAAGGCTGTGGTGAATCGCGGGGGCGGATACTGCGGATTGTGCGCGCATGGGTGAGCGTGTTTGGACCCTCCACACCCATGAGTGGCTATTCCACAACGGCGCATTGTGCGCACGTTCGTGAGGGGGGGAAACCGTTATCGGTGGGAGCCGCACTGCGCGGCGGGGTTGTGCCACGTCGCTATGCCCCAACGGTTGCACGAAACTTGGCTGCGGTCGAAATTCTGTGGGGAAAGAATTCGGGGCGAGGTGATCCTGTGCCAAATGCCTGCCGGCGGTGGAGTTTGAGGCTTGCGGTTGTTATTCCTATATTCGGATTCATTTTCTCGCCGGCGCCGGTGTGGGCTTGGGGGTGCGAGGGGCATGAGGCGATTGCCATCATTGCGGAGAAGCATTTGAATCCGCGGGCACTGGCGGCGGCGAATAGGATTCTGCAGGAAAATCCTATCGATCCTGGGCTTAGCCGGTTCTGCAGGATGGAGGGGCTTGACGCTATGGCCAATTCGTCCACTTGGGCGGACGACTATCGGCATACGCCGGAGGGCAAAGCTTCTGGCGCTTGGCACTTCATCGATATTCCGCGCGGGGCGGCGCGTGGGGATTTCTCGCGTTACTGTCCGTCTTCCAGCGGGTGCATCACTGCGGCTCTGAGGGCGCAAATCAAGATTTTGCAGGATGCCGGTGCTGCGCCGGGGGAGCGCGCCACGGCGCTGCGATTCATTCTGCACTTCGCTGGCGAAATGGAGCAGCCGCTGCACTGCACCAACAATAACGATGAGGGCGCGCATTGTTTCCCGGTGGAATTTTTTGACGAGCGGCCGACCACCAAGGAACCCGCGCAGGGCGAATACTCGCCTAATTTGCACGGTCTGTGGGACTACGAAATTATCGAGCGCGAAATCGGGCATGAGTCTGTCGCTGATTTTGCAGCGGCGCTGGATCGTAAATATCACCAGCAGATCGCGGCTTGGCAGAACGGCGCGATCGCGATCGACGATTGGGTCTGGGAGAGCCATCAGATCGCGGAGCAGACCGCGTACGGTTTGCTGCCGCGGCGCGTGGCGATCGAAACGCCCGCTCCGGGCGGGACTTGCGCTGACGACAACCACATCGCTGCCAGGATGTTGGAGTTGCACGAAAGGCTGGACCGCGGCTACCAATCCGCCGCAGTTCCGGTGATCGAGGAGCAGCTTGCCAAGGGGGGTGCGCATCTGGCGTTGGTGCTCAATCACGTCTGGCCTTGAGTTGGGTGTTGCGGCTGAGAAGTCTGTCCTTGTTATAATATTTCAGTTGTTGACGATGAAGACGTGCTGCTCATCGACCGTTTTTCTGATGCTGGCGCTTACGATTTGCAGTGAGCTGGCGGCGCCGCTGGCGATCTCTGCACAACAAGGTCCGGAAACTGTCGCAGCTTCCAGCCAGCCATTCCGAAAAATTCTTTATGACTCCGCCGAGTGGATTAAGGGCAAATATTCCACGCCCGGGATCAGTGTGGACGTTCGCGAGGTGGGAAGGTTGAATAAATCCGGCGCGTCTGGGAAGCAGTATGGCGTGCACGTTCAGGGCGCGCCAAAAGGCCAAACGTACAGCCTGCTACAGTGGCCAATTACGGCCGCAGATGCCGCGCTCGCGACGCCGGGAATCACAATAAATGCAGATGGATTGGCCGTTCGCGCTGACCGAACTCCCTTGACCATTGCGACTTCAGCGGCTCCCGGCGAGGTGCTGCGACTGGAGCTGCTGTCTGAGGATCATGCGGTGAAGGCTTTCTTCTCGATTATTCCTCAGCCGATCATCAAGGAAGATCACGGCTGTTCCGTGGAGGCGGTCCGCCTGATGCCGCATTTCGAGCTGGCGCTGATCCGCGGGACAGGATTTCAACCGAACGACGCTGTGCAGTTTTCCAGCAAGACATACGATGACTGGCATCTGGTGAAGGCAATGGCGGATGCCAATGGTGAGTATGTCTCCGCGCTGGTGCCCTTGATGAAAGATAAAAGGAAGGGAAAGACGACGGTGAAACTTACCGGCGCGCGTTGTGATCCAGAAATTTCATTTGAATGGGGTAAATGAGTACGCAACGCGATGAATTGGTGCGGCTGGGGAGACTTGAACTCCCACGAGCCTTGCGGCCCCGCAGATTTTAAGTGTTCTAAGTATGTTTTTATCTATCGTTTTTTCATTAACTTATAGCGACATAATGTGAAACTGTGTAAGAGACTGTGTAAGCGAAACACCCATCGTTTACTGTCCTAGATGGGCAGAGAGATATTCACGGGCATCAGGTCAGGGTGCAACAGCCTGCCCGCCGCAAGGTGATCCAGCCACTTATCGAGGTCCGGCACAACCCCTGTTCCGGCGAATTGTGAGATCAGTTGGTAGGCCTGGCCCAGAACTTCGACGGCATCTTCGTACGTAGGGATTTCGAGGCCGCGGTTGGCAGGATTTGGGGTGCGCGTGTCCCTCATTCTCCGCTCCTTCATTCGACCGCTGCTGGCGCTATTTCCGGTTTGCCGTATTTGGCAAAAAGATCGTTGAATGCTTCCGCACCTACCGCGTGCAGCGTCTTGCCGTGCTCGATCGCGAGAATCTTGAGCTGATCGCGCACCTGCCTCGGAAAATGGAGCGTAATCGGAGCGGTCGGCCCCCTGCCCTGCTCCGGCGCAACCTTCTCTTTCCGCGGGGAAGGCTTGTCCGGTTCTCTTTTCCTCTGGCGAGCGCTGCCGCCCGTTTCAGCCAGCAATTCGCTTAGATTTGGTTTCGTGCTCATGGTGCTCCTGCTTGTTCTTGGCTTTCAGTTCGACGAGAGTGCTCAAAACATACTTGTAGACTTGTAGGATTTCGGCGGCACCCTTCCCGTTCTGGTCGTACTCCTGGGCGGCCTGACCGACGGCGCCCGAGTCCCCAAAGACGGCGCGGTTCCCGAGCATGTAGGGACACACCGGAATCTCCAACCGGTTGAGAAACCCCTTCGCCTGTTCGTGCCGGTCGCCAAAAGCGGGCACGGCATTGAGAACGGCAAGCGCCGGCGTATACCCAGCGAGGGCCAATATTTCCTTCGTGTTTGGAATGGTTTCGAGATCGTAAGCCTGCGGCCGGCAAGGGATGAGCACGAGGTCGGCGACTTTCGCTGCAGCGAGAGCCGACTGCTCAGAACGTGCTGGGGTGTCGATGACGGCGAAATCGACACCGTTCTCCTCGGCTTTCTTCAGAGCGGCTGCGAGGCGGGAAGGCTGCGCATCGATGACGACCGGTCCCTCCCCCTTCCTGCGGTCCTTCCAGTTGCAGGCTGTCGCCTGCGGATCAAGGTCGAAGACGAGGGACGTGAGTCCGACCTGGCCGGCGGCAACGGCGAGCGACACTGCGAGGGTCGTTTTCCCTGTGCCTCCCTTCTGAGCGATAAGCGCGATTGTATACATGGCTGCTTCCCTGGTTTGAGAGATTGAGAGGTTGAGCTTTGTCTACTCTGAGCGATTTGGAGTTCGAGGATTTGAGGTAATCATCACTGTCTGAAACTCTACTTTGAGACGTTGAGACTTTGAGGGTTTGAGGGTCTTAGCATTTGTGGTCTTGAGCCAACGAGACAATTAGGTTTCTGGAGAGGTCTAGTTTGAGCGTATTAGAGATCGAGAGTGTTGGGATTGTAGCGTTCGAGTGAATCTGGTATTGAGAGAACTAGCGGACGCGGGTTGGTGGGAAAGCTGATTCGCTCGTTCCCTACATGTTGAAATGTAGAGGAAGAGCGAGCGTCCGTCAATTCCTCGGCACTTTGGCGAGGTCAGGCCTTTTGGTGAGGCTCGTACCCAAGCGCCCGCATGCAGGCGTGACGTAATTCCATAAGATCGCGGAGCGCTAACTCGATTGACGCTTCGACCGTGTCGCCGGGTCGGCCGGCGTTGAGGTGCTTCGCGATCTGGTTGACGTTCGACCCGATCTTTCCGAGCTCGGCCAGCAGCTTCACCACGGCCTGCGTCTCGACCGCCGGCCGGTGGACGGATCTCGCTGGCGGGGTGATCCCGAGCAGGGTCGACCGCAACAACGTGCCGACCGACTGGCCGTGCCGGGAGGCCAGGTCCCGCACCGCCGCGACCTCCTGGTCGTTAAATCGCGCGGAGAGGACGCGTGTCCGTTTGCGCTTGTTGCTGCCGTGGTTTGTCATCCTGAAAGCTCCCGGTAGGGCGCGCATCCAATCCGCGCAGGGTTGGGCAGGGTGGGTGAGGGCGGCACGCCGCTCACGCGGGTCGCAGGGGCAAGGCCCCTCGTCAGGGTGCATGGGCGGAACGCCCTGCTCTGGAGAGGCTGGGAGGGCACGAAGGCTCTCCCGCCCGAGTACACGGGGCGGAGCTCCTGGACCGGGGGGATTGCAAACGGGGGGTGGGGAAACCCCCCTTGCCAAGATGAGGCGAAGCCGAATGCGCGGTCACACCGCGCACATCTTGCGAGCCGGATATCGGCGATGTTTCTTCGGCTCCAGGACGTTGCCGTATCAACGAGGATTGCCAATTGACGTAATGGGATCATAGAGCATCTTCTCTTCCGTTGCCAGAATTTTCAGCCGGCGCTGGTTAAGGAAGAGTTGCACCATACCTGCGTATGTATGATAAAACCGCACGTAATGCCCGTCGTATTAAACGGGCGTCTCCGATATGGCGACGAAGCTAGCAACGGCGCAGTGGGACGACCCGGCGCTGGTTGCGGAAAAATACCTCTATCGCGACGGCGGCGTCTGGCTCGGGCGGTCCGCCACAAACGACAACCTTCCGCTCGGCTACCAGGATGACAGGCACGTCTGCCTCGTCTCCGGAACGCGCGGCGGCAAGGGCACTTCGTCAATCATAAACACGCTCCTCGTTTATCCCGGCTCGGTGGTCGTCATTGATCCGAAGGGCGAGAATGCCACGGTAACCGCGGCGCGCCGGGGAAGGGGCACCGTCCTTCAAGGTTCCGGCAACGCTGGTTTCGTGCCGGGCCCTTTCGGACCTCCACTGGTCCCGGCGTTCTTTCGAGGTCTCGGCCAGGCCGTTCACGTTTTGGACCCTTTTCACCAAGCTCAGATCGACCCGCGTCTGCGTAGCCGCTTCAATCCTCTCGACGCCCTGGACCCTCAAGACCCGCAAAGCGTTAACGCCGCGTCACGACTGGCTGACGCGTTGATCGTCGTTCACCACGAAAGTAACGATCCGTACTGGGACAAGGCGGCCCGCCGCATGATCAAGGGGCTGATCCTCCATGTGCTGACGGCACCTGAATACGAGGGCCGTCGGAACCTGCTCACGGTCCGGGATCTTATCGCCCGCGGTGATTGGGAAAGCGTCGAGGCACTGCAGGAGATGGGGGAAACTGAGATTGCCTCGCCCGAAGCCCTCCTGTGGGACCAACTGCAGCGCAATCCCGCGTTCAAGGGCGCAGTGGCCCGGATCGGTTCCAGGTTTTCCAGCCTGCTGCTTCACGCCCCGAAGACGTTCGAGGGCGTCGTCGAGAATGTGAGTTCGAATTTCGAGTTTCTGGAAAGCCCGTCGATGGAAGAATGCCTCTCGGCCTCGGACTTCAACGTCGATGACCTCAAATTGGCAAAGGACGGCATGAGCCTTTTTCTCTGCCTGCCGGAATATGAGATGGGCACGCATCACGGATGGCTGCGCATGATGATCGCGCTCGTCGTGGCACAGATGCAGATCGTCAAGGAGCGCCCCGCGACAGGCTTCCCGGTGCTGATGATTTTGGACGAATTCGCCGGCCTCGATCGCATGAAAACGATCGAGCATGCTGTTGCGCAGATCGCGGGAGCGGGCGTCAAACTGTTCTTCGTGCTTCAAAGCCTTGAACAGCTCAAGGCAGTGTACAAAGACAATTGGGAAACATTCCTGGCGAACGCGGGGGTCAAGATTTTCTTCAACCTGGAGGATCATTTCTCGCGGGAGTATGTTTCGAAACTGATCGGCGATACTGAAATTATCCGCGTAGCGAAATCTAAGAGCGCTACAGCCGGAGTGTCTGATAGCAGCGCGCACAGCGCCTCGAAGTCAGTCTCCAAGAGTGAAGGCCTGTCCAGTTCCCGCAGTCGCTCAGAGTCGCAGGGGACGAACTACTCCTCCGGTCAATCTGAGTCAACCGGGACCAATGAGTCTTTTTCGAGCGGAACCTCGTTTACCCTGGGCGAGACTCACACGCCCGGACTTTTCGGTTCGGGTTTGTTTTCGAGCATGATATCGGGCTCGAACAGCAAGGGGTGGTCCGATTCCCGAAGTTCGAGCACAAGCCAGGGATGGACCCGGTCGAGTTCGTCTGGTCGGTCGGAAGGGTGGGGGAGGGCGCTGACCGAAGGCGAAAATTCCAGCACTGGCTTAACGGAGGGAGAGAGCTTCACGTCCACCAAGGGAACTTCAAGCTCCAGCACGGCGGGAGTGAGCGAAACGATTCAGCGCCGCCCGCTGATCCATCCCGATGAGATCGGCCAATTTTTCGCGACGATCAGGGATAAGCGCTTTAGGGACTATCCTGGGTTGGCGCTCGTGTTGATCGCGGGGGAACGGCCTATCTATCTGCGACGGTCGTATTACTACGAGGATGGATATTTCATCGGCCTGTTCAGCAAGCATCCCGATCATGAAATGCCCCCGATTGCGCTCGGCCAAATTCAGCGGCGGACCTTCAAGAACGAGTGGGTTTTCTCTGCGGAACACGAGTTCAGAATAACTCTGTCGGAGGGCACAAGCGTCCAAGAAGGTCAGGCAATTGGAGGGGTCTATGAGTGGCCTGGGGGCAGGCCGCAGGAAATCCGGGAAGTGGCGGCGATCAGGTCGCCATGGGAAGGCAAGCTTATAAGATCCCTCAGCCTGGTGGCTGAATGGGGGATCATGCACTACGCGGGCGACAATTTTCTGACCGACCTTCTCGGAAACCCCTACCGCGATGCAGATAAGTATTTTCAGGACTGCGCCGATAAAAAGCGGGCATACCTAAAAGGCATAGAGGATGCGAACGAGCGAAGAAAACAGCAGGAGACAGAGGAAAGGGAAAAGGCGGAAGCGCTAGCTCGTTTTGCTCAAGCCGTTAAGCAGCTCAATCTATCTTTGTCGGCGCATCGAACTCCGCCGGCGCCGCCTCCAACCCCCGAGCCGAACAAATCGTGGAGACGACACTGGCTGCTCAGGATATGGGACCGGGTGAGGGGTCGTTAACGAATTCAGCGTCCGTGCTCGTCCCGGCCGTGCTCCCGCTCTTTTTCTGCTTGTTTGAAGCGTTCGACGAGCGCCCTTGATCGCAAGGCAAGCTGGCGCCGCTGCTCTTCATCGATCTGGCGGTCGACCTGTTGCCGGATTGCACCCTGCGGTTTGAGGCTGAGGCCTGGGACGGGGGCATGTTGCGGAAGATCGGGTTTCGCGAGCTCCGGTTTTTGCGGCTCAGGCACCTTTTCCGGCGCCTCGGTTTTCGCGCGGTCGAACTCGGGCTTCAGGGGCTCGGCGCGATCCAGGGTATTCTTCTGCTGCTCAAGATCGAGTGTCTTGGCATGAGAGGCGCGACTTTGACGCGGGTCGTCCACGGCGGAGACAGACACGAATATAACACGGCAGTGCCGTCAATCTCGGCGGATTCTCCCGGCGCTACCTAACGCCCGCGGTCGCGGTCACGGTTGCGCGTTTTTCTGGCGCGCTCTTCCTCGATTTTGTGTTGCTCTTCCTGCTGGGCCTTATTGAATGCTTTGGTCAATCCGCCGCCACCGCTGTCGCTGCTCCCGGCGTGGCCGTTCGTGACTTCCTTGTCTCCACTGCTTTTGGTTTGCTCGACGCCGCTAGCACTCTTGGTGAAAGCTGCCGTCAGGGTATCGTGCCAACTCACGGATTTCGTTTCTGCCGGCGGTTTGTCCGGCGCGGACGGCGGCGGCGCGCCTTTCGATTTTTCAGTCGCGGCTTGATTGAAGGCCGGTGTGACGCCACCCCGTCGGTCGCGTTTGTAAGTCTCAATCGCGCCCCGCTGCTCGGCCGTCAGCGCCAGCTTCTGCGGTGCGGAGCCTGCGCGGTTGAATTTTTCCGCGAGTTCGCGCGCGCGCCTGACTTTCGCCTGCTGGTCGGGCGTGAGCTGCGGCGCAGGCTTCATTACCGGTGCGGAAATCGCTCTGAATTGCGCGCGGCGCACTGCGGTTCGGTAAGACCTGTTTTCCCGCTTTTCCACTCGGGTGAGGGATTTGTCGTGCCGCGAGAAGTCCTGCCATTCTCGTTCGTGCCGGCGTTGTAACGCCTGCTTCTGCCGGACGTGCTCCCCGGTCCGCTGCTGGTCCTGTTTCTTTTGCTGCATCGATACGAGAATCTGGATACCCGTGATGCGGGCCAGAAAGCCCAGGATACCTTTCGGCTGTTTGGTCGCTCGGGCGCCCAATACGCCTTTGTTCTCGGCATCCTGTAATTCGCCCAAGGCCCTTCTCTCGGCCGTGTGCTGGCGCTCCAGCTTCGAGCGTTTTTCCGAGAGCTCCTCGCGCCTAGCCTTCTGGCGCTGCAACAGTTCTGCCTTGCGGGTCTCCAAATCCCGCGCCGGCTCGGGCTGCTTCGGCGGCGCCGAAGCGGCCTGTTTCAGTTTCTGCTCGCGAAGATTCTGCGCGAATTCCTTGGTTTCGGCGACGCTGGGGAGTCGTTCGATCGGATATTCGACAAGGCGCGCTCTTACCTCCTTGACCTTTGCCCCTTCGATACTCCGGACCAGGCTGTGAACCTCGCCCAACCAGTCGACGACGACATAGGTGGGCTTCTCCTTGTCCCCGCGCGCCAGATAGTAGCCGCTGGCTTCAAGGGCCCGCACGAAGGATTCTCCCGTGCCGTTCTCTTTCCACAGCGCGGTGATGGCCTCTCTGTGCTGCGCTTTCGTGATGCCGGTTCGCTCCTGTTGCTGCTTGTCTTTGAGCTCGTCTCTTTTTTCCTTATCCTCGAACCGTTTCTTCCCGCGATCGTTCTGCATGCCGGCAGGCAGGGTGATGCCATGGTCTCTCGCGAATTCCTGCGCGACCGTGCGCAGCGACTGGCGGTCATGCGAGAGCTGCACAGCTTTTACCTTGTCGGTATCGATGCGCGACCACACGACATGGCAATGTTCGCGACCCTGTTTCGTGTGAAACACGAGCGCGCGAGGCTGGTTTTCGAGGCCCAGTTTTTTTTCGACCCGCCTGATGAAGTCATAATATTGTTCGCGCTTGAACGGCCCCTGCCGGTGGTCGGGATTGACGGAGAGGCTGTAGAGATATTTCCGGCACTGCGTCGCCTTTGCGTGGGCGTGCCACTCGGCAAAAGCACCATGCAGATCCTGCGCAACCGCGCCGCGCACGCCCGCGATTTCGATTTTCTCGTTGTCGTAGGAATTCAGGAGATGGGTCGCCAACTGCTGCCCGCCGCCGCGCTGATTTCCCTTCGGGATCACGTGTGGCCCTCACTCCGCTCGGGGCGCGCGCCGCCGCTCGCCTCTCCTGGGCTTATAAAATAACCCCAGTTAAGGTCGGGTTTACACACCGGTTTTCGTACCCTCAAGAAATACCGGCGTATGCACGAATCACTTGGCCGCGCGTCGCGCGGGGGGAGGGGAGGGGACAAGAAAGGGCGGCGGACCCGTGAAGGTCCGCCGCGTGTTCGCGTTAGGAAGCGGTTTCGTCTTCCGAGGCTTCTTCCGGCGTGTCGGAAACGTCTGCGTCGCGCAGCGCGATGACTTTGTCGATGGCGAGCCCGACTGCGTGCTGCAGGGCGAGGAGCCCATCCAGGTCGAAGCTATGGCCGTTCTTCCATTTCCCGTCGCGGTCCTTGTAGCCGTTCTGGAAGCTCGCTTCGAAGAACGTTCCCTTCTCTGTGCTGCGGCCCCAGATGGCGGCCTGGACCCGGCGGACCTGAACCTTGGCGACCGGCTTTGCTTTTTTCGTTTCGTCTGACATTTTCGTTTCCTTCCGTTGTTTTATTTGCCGGCAACCATTGCCGGCCTTGTGATACGGCAAGGCCTGCAAAGCGAACCGGACGTCAAGGGTTGAGATCGTCCGAGGGTATCGCCCGGCTGCACGGAGCGCAGCGCAGGAAGGTGGGGAAACGGCGGCGATCCCTTGCGGCCAGCAGGTGCGGTTTTCAGGCAGGATCACAAGGTCAGGCTGGCAATGGTGATTGACGGGAAAGCACGGAAGGAAGTGTCAGGCGAAAATGAAGGGCCGGGCGCCCTGTCAGGCGCCGTGTTCGTCCGCCGCGCTGCGATAGGGATGGGGAATGTTACGCTCTTCGAGATCACGGCCGCGGACGCGGGTGACGGGAAGGCCCTTGGCGTCGACCGGCGGGACGTAGAGGCTGCAGGCCTTTACATGGGTGATGCCATCGGCCTCGAGCCCGTCGACGAGTTCCATCATCATCTGACGCAACTCGACGAGCGTATAGATGAAAGTTGAGCTGCCCAGCTTCACTTTGAAGCTGTCGGTGAAGGTCTTTTTTGTGGTGCGGGTACTTTTTCGCGGGGGCATGTTCGCCTGTGGTGTTGGAGCTGCCACTCTTTCTGCATAGCCGAATTGGACTCCGCCGTCGAGAATTTTCAAAGCTCGTTCTCGTTTTGAATACCATTTTGCATCCTCCTGTATGTTCCGCACCCTTCATCGGTCCTTTCGCTGGCCATAAGTTGCCAGGCCGGCGCCGCCGGTCAATGAACAGACCGCTCCTTCGGGCTGAAGCCCTCCCGTGCAATTCATGACAGGACGGCTCTGGACCGCCCCGGCTGATGTCCTCCGCAAGCAAGGCCCAATGAAGGGCCTGCGAAAACAGGAGGAAAGCATGAAACTGATTTCAAACTACGAACTGGCACGGCGAAACGAGAGCGAGCTCTCGGCGTTGTTCCGGAACGTTTCGCAGGGGCTGGCGCGGACGGTGCGCCATTCGCCGGAACGGCGGAACGCCTTGGCGAACCTCGAAAATATCAGCCGCGCGCAGGCGCTGCGGATGATGCGGCCGGCCCCATAAGGGCCGACCGCTATTTCTGCAAGAATACTCGTTATCGTAGAAACTCCCGCACCAGGGCGCTGATGTGGGCGCCCCGCTGATCCTGCCGGCGGGCTTCGCGAACGCGAAGTTCCCACAGTGCGAGCCTGTTCAGGTCGATCTCCTGAAGCGCCGTTAATTCCAGCATTTCGGAGGAAGCCTGGCGGAGAATTTCCTGCGCTTCGATGTGGAGGATATCGTCGTCGTCCATGATGTATGTATTCCCTTCGTTGTTGGTTTCCTCAAGTCGTCGCGAAAAACAGCCGAAGGAATCAGCTGCGGTGTCACGGAAAAAACGCGCAAGATCGTCTGTCTTTGTTTTTGGACAAAGCAACGATCTCCTGCGCGGCGCTCTTTTTCCGTGATGCCGGGGCGCGTTCGGCTATGCGTCGATCACTATTGAGGAAACAACAGGCAAAGGAATTTCAGGCGGCGACGGCCTCCGGCTTGGCCATGCGGTTGAGATAATCGGAGGCTCTTTGCGCGTGCGCTGCTGCGGAGAAGATAAACCGGCTATCGTTCTTGAGGACTTCCAGCCAGTTTGCGATATAGGCAGCGTTTTCCTCTCGGGGTTCGTTGCAGAGATTGAGGTCGGCGCAAAGAAAGGCGCTTCCCAGCTCGGCGACCAGTTCCTCGGCGGCGTAGCCTTCGTCGCCCCATTTCTTGCGGCCAAGATCGCGGGCGAGGCGGGATGGGTGTTTCGTCCAGTGCGTCACTTCATGGGCAAGCGTTGCGTAATAGCTTTCCGCATCGCGGAACGAAACGAAATCCGGCATTTGGACGTAATCGAGCCCCTCGGCGTAATAGGCGCGGTTGCCGCCGTGCCGGATGGTGGCGTTCTGCGCGGCGAAGAATTTTTCCGCGTGCTCGATGCGGCTGAGATTGTCGGCCGGCGGGGCGGCTTTGGCGTAAAAGTTTTCCGGCAAGCCATCAATCTGGTCCACGTTGAAAGTCGTAAAGCCTTTCATGTAGGGGATTTCGCGCTCGATGTCCTCGCCGGTCTTGTCGTCGCGTTCTCTGCGGGTGATGGCGTTGGCATAGACGACGAGGGATCCCTTTTCGCCTTTGCGGACGTGCCCGCCCAACTCAGAGGCCTGGCGGAACGTCATCCAGATCGGCGCGGAGAATCCCTGCAATTCGGCGGAGAGCCAGAGGGAAAGAACATTGATGCCGCGGTAGGGCTCGCCATTGTGGCGCAGCGGACGGGTAATCCGGCCGGCGGCGTGGTCGGCGTTCCAGGGCTTTATCCACGGGCGGACGCCCTGTTCAAGCCGAGCGACGATTTGCGACGTGATGCGGGTGTAGACGTCCTGACGGTTGGTATCCTGCATTGTGATTGCTCCTTTTCCAGCATTTGAAAAACTTCATTTCCTCGCACTGGAGCGGAGTCTTCAGAGACGCCCGAGCCGTCACAGGGCGCGCAGCGTTCATCTCGACCCTTGACGGCGCCAAGGGCGGCTCTGGTAGGTGTTTTGAAAGAGGAAATGAAGCTGTTTGCGAAATGCCGGGAATTAATAGACGCAGGCTGGCTTCATCAGCCATCCCGCCAAGCAATCTTTCTTCGTGCGTCCGGGGTAATACTCGCTTAGTGGAGGGCGGGAAGAGGCGGAAGCGTTTTCATATAGGCGTCGCGGATGGGGTCAGTGCAACGCATCTCCCAAATCCAGACGGGTATAAGGTAAGTTTTAAACCTGAATCTGTAATTCTGTGACAACGATGTCGCCCCTGGCGTTCCTGCACTCGCCGGCCATTTTTGGGCGTGATGCTTCGGAAAGAGCTTACGGAGCAGCGTCACGGCGAGACCCACACACATGCGGGACTTGCATGAGGCGATTACATCCGAGTGGATATAACCTGATTCTTCAAGCTGGCGCAGATAGCGTTGCACGGTGCGAGTGCACCTCCCGAGCGCGCGCGATAGATAACTCACAGTAATGTCCGATACGCGGGTTTCGCGATCGCGGCGGTAAATATAGGCCGTCAAAATACGCGCGCAGCGCCGCGCGCCGTCACAGAGATTTGGATCACGGTCCAGTGTTTCGGAGAGTTCAGGGACATAGGCGCGGCTTTCGCGCATCGGCATGAGAGGTTTCCGCCGAGCGGGCCGGTGGCAGGTGCGCAGGGAGCGCTCCCGACGGACGGAATCGGCGGGGATGGTTTCAACAACCTGACGCCGGCCGTCGCGGGCGATGCGACCCTTGAGATGGTCATGAAGAGTGGCGATGTCGTGCATTGGGTTCTCCGATGTTATGAGAAACCCGGAAAGAGGCCATACAAAACCGTTCGCAAAAACGCTTGCGCCCGGTCCTTTGTTCTGCCATGTTGGGAATTGTCAGGTTCTCAGCACGGCGAATCAAAATTTAAAGGAAGGCCCGCTTTCGAGCGGGTTTTTCTGTTTCTGGGCGGTTTATTTCCTTCGGTTATTGTTGGTTGGAAGAGAAGGCAGCGTGGCGAGGAATCGCCATGCCGATTTCGAGTCTGCGTCAAATGCGCGATTCGAACAAGCCGACGTACAGCCGTAATCCACTTTGTTCACGGGTGTTGACAGCGGGACATGATCCTCCTCTCGAATCGGGTTGAATCTGCTCGAAGGAAATATGCCGCGATGGCAGTTTCGTTGATGATCACGCGGTGAGGGGAAGGGACCTCGATCGACTAGGACACGTCGCCGGAGATCATCGGCATTTTCTCCCCGCCGCTTTCGGCCGCACTACTTAGCGGCGTGCCTGACGGGATGCGCCTTGCGCTCGCGAACACTGCCATGAGATCGCCCAACGTCAGGATCGGTGGCCCATCGAGAAGCTGCCGCGCCTGCGCCAGCTTGTGGTACGGGATCGCGGGATATCTATGGTGTTCCCAATGGTGCCAGGCATCGTGAGGCGAAAGTATCGCTCCTTGCCACGGCGCGAGTGCGAGTCGCTGGGTATCGTCGGTCCCCTGATGTTCAAGCCACAGGCGCAGCCGGAAGAACATCATGAAAGATGTCACTAGGCTGAAATACCACACGGCTGCTATCGGCCAGCAGTCCAGCCAGACGAGGAGCGAAATGGCTGCGATGTGAAACAGCGCGAGCGGCATACAGTCGCGCCTGCGCTGCGGCGCAGAGAAGCGGACGATGATCAGATAATCGGCCAGAGAGTGGCCGACCAGATCCATCAAGGCATAGCGGAGAACGGTCCAGGGTGTGGCCGGGAGGTCCCATTGCGGGCTGCGCATGCGCTTGTGGCCAAGTTCGGGATCGTTCTCAGTTCCGGTGTCCTTGTGGTGCTTGTAGTGAAGCGCGCGATAGCCGCTGACGGTCAGGCCGAGGGGCCACAAGCAAAGCAAGTTTGTCAGGAAATCGTTGAGCGGCGCGCTGCGGGAGAGCGTGTAATGGGTGCCGTCGTGGCCGAGAATGGCCAGGGCGTGCTGCCGGTTCCCGACGATAAGAATGGCGGCGAGCGCGGTGTAAAAATGCGGCCACAGGCCGACGGCGGCAAGCGCAAGCCCGATGACACACCAGTCCAGCACGGCATCGCTCAGCCAGGGAAACAACGAACGCCGCATGAGCGCGCGCAGCGTCTCGGTATCGAGCCGCTCGCGGGCTGGCACATTGATTTGTGAGTTGAACGCGGTGTCCGTCATTGGTTTACCCCCTTGTTGCCTCTTTGCGCGCGAATGCTGTCCGAATTGAAGAACGGCGGAGCCGGAGAGTAACCCCACGCGATCGCGTGGGGTTACGGGAGCACGCGTAATTGGCAGTGTGACCGCATCAACTTCATGCGGGAGAAAACAACATGGCTGAACTAAAAACGGTAAAGGCTTCGGTGGGACAGGACGCAATCAACGAAATTCTGGAGCGGGAAGGGTGCGTTGTGATCGAAGACGTACTCGATGAGCGGCAGGTGCAAAAGCTGGCGGCGGAGCTGGCGCCGCATTTCGACGAAGCGCCCAACTGCCAGGGCGATTTCTATGGCTATGTAACCAAGCGGCTGAGCGGGCTGATCGCGAAATCGCCGGCCTGCCAGTCAATGGCGATCCATCCTTCGGTCTTAAGCGTGATGGACCATTTTCTGCGCAAGGGTTGCCGGGAATATCATCTCAACCTGACGCAGGCGATCCGTATCGGCCCCGGCGAGCCCGCGCAGGTGATCCACCGCGACGACCTGATGTTCAATTTCGTGCATCCTGAATTCGAGGCGATGATCAACACGATGTGGGCGGTGGATGATTTCACCGCCGAGAACGGCGCGACCCATGTCGTGCCTGGCAGCCACAGATGGCCGCTCGACCGCCAGGCCCAGCCGGACGAAGAGGTGCAGGGCGTCATGAAGCGCGGCTCGGTGCTGGTCTGGCTGGGATCGTTGCTGCACGGCGGCGGCGCTAACCGCACAAACAGTCCGCGCACCGGCATCGTTCACAGCTATTCTCTCGGTTGGCTGCGGCAGGCCGAGCCTCAATATCTGGCCGTGCCTTATGAGATTGCCCGCGCTCTGCCGGAGCGCCTGCAGCGCGTGCTGGGTTACTTCGTGCACGAGCCGAATCTGGGCAGCCTTGAGGGTCAGGACCCGATCGGGCTGCTGACCGGCGCACTCGCCGTCAACGGTGATTTCCGGGAGTTTCTGCCGGAAGAGGTCAGACCCCTGCTGGCCGAGCATCGGGCCCGGCTGAAGGCCGCATAAACTTTCTTGCAAAATCCGGCGCCGACCTGTTAAATCCCCCAAAAAAGAAGGCGGCTTGCGATAGCCGGGGATTTAATGCTGGTGTCGTTCGAAACATTCGTCGAAAGGGCCAATCGCGCCCGGACGACGGATGAGCTGGTGACGGAGTTCTTGGCGACGGTCAAGCAGCACGGGCTTGACCGGATGATCTTCTGTCTTCAGACCGCGCACGATCATATCGACATGAAGCCGGGCGTGGGCGTCATCCAGAATTACCCCGAAGACTGGATGAAGCACTATTTCGAGAAGGGATACGACCGTCTCGATCCGGTGATTACATATTGCCAGAGCAGGATGGCGACGTTCACCTGGGCCGAGATTCCCGAACGCATGACCATGACGAGGACACAGTTCCAGTGTTTGAACATGGGCATTGAGGCGGGGCTCTATAACGGCACCTGCACGCCGTTGTGGGGCCCGAACCAGTTTGCCGGGGTCGGGCTGGCGAGCGCCGAGAAGCATGACTCGTTCGACGGCAATCTCGATCTGATCACCGCGTACTGCAATCATTTTTACATCGCCTTTCAGCGCCTGAACCGCAAGAAAGAGTTTGCGGAGCGGCAGATTTATCTGACGCAGCGCGAGAGCGAGGTCCTGACCTGGGCGGCCGCCGGGAAAACGGATGGCGAGATCGCCACCATCCTGACGCTGAGCGAGGACACGGTGGATTCCTACTTCAGGACGGCTTTCAGGAAGCTCAACGCGAATACGCGCGTCATGGCCGTGAGCAAAGCCCTTTCCTACGGCCTGATCAGGCCCTGAACGCGGCCCCACGCGATCGCGTGGGTTACTCCCCGGAAGTTTTCCTGCGACTCTGGCTCAACGGTTTCAAAAAAGAAACGGGGAGCCCGCGATGATTTCATGTATTTCCTGCGAAAACGTCCACGAATTCGGGAGGGTCTTTCATTCGCAGTTCCGGCTGCGCCACGGCGGCTTCGTGGAACGGCAGCAGTATGACGTTTCGGTTTATGACGGGATGGAGTTCGACCGCTACGACACGCCGGCCAGCCGCTATCTGGTCTATCACACCGACGACGGGCGGGCGCTCGGCGTGAGCCGCCTGACGCCCACCGTACTCTCTTGCATGCTGGGCGATTTATGGCCGCACCTCGTCCAGGAAAAATCCCAGCTGCAATCGGAGGCGGTGTGGGAAGGGACCCGCTACTGCGTGGACAAGGACGCAGCGCCAGAATTGAGACAGCGCATCGTTCACGAGATGGCCTGCGCCTATCTGGAATTCGGGCTGCGACTCGGACTGAAAAAAATCATCGGCCTGATGCCGACCTATATCTATCGCAGCGTGTTCGAACGGCCCGGTATCGAGATGGAATATCTCGGGCCGGTCGAAGCAATCGGGCGCCACAAGTGCCGGGCGGTGGCGATCCCCGTGACGGCGCAGCAACTGGCGAATGTCCGCCGCAAGACGGGTATCGCGCACAGCGTCCTGAGATTCAGCCGTGACGAGGGAGAACGCCGGAATGACAGAGCCGCATGACCGGAGGAAACCGCAGGCGTCCGCGACGGAGGAGGATCGCTACGACTTCGACCAGGCGTCGCGGATTCTCGCGGCGATGGATTTTCTGCGCGGCGAGGCCAAGGAAACGCGGATCCAGGAGATCGTCACGATGATCGATGCGAGCTTCAGGATTCTCGTCACGACGTATTACTGCATTCTTCGTTATGAAATGGCGAAGCTGCCGGGAACCGACATGATGCAGTAACCGGACGCGGCCACTCAACCGCTGATTCGGACATCGTTATAACCAGATTCGGGGAAGGGGCATGGGGGACGGGGAAAACCGCGGTGGCGGGCATCCAAATCGCAGCACCCTTGTGAGCCGCAATGTCACGGTGTTGGGACGGCGGACTTCGGTGCGGCTGGAGCCGGAAATGTGGCGCGCCCTTCGCGAAATCGCGGTGCGCGAGCGCTGCAGGATTCACGATCTCTGCTCGGTGATCCAGATGCGGAAAAACCCGGACACCTCGTTAACCGCAGCCATCCGGGTCTTTGTGATGCTTTATTTCCGGGCGGCGGCGACCGATGAAGGGCACGGCCGGGCGGGCCACGGAAGTTTCGACAGGATGATCGGGCGAGGGCGCATGACGCAGGAGATGCTCACGCCTTACGCCGGATAGCGAAAAACAGAATTCCGACCCGGAAATATTGACTTCCCGTGGGTTCGCGCATCGCGCGATCGCGAATCTGAGCTTGGGAAACGAGCCGCGGAACGAGGACGTTTGATGTAAGATTCGACAACTGGAGGATTCCCTATGTACATCCCACCTGAGCTCATCGCCAAGGGCGGCGTCGCATCTCTTGAGTTGACCCAAAGCCTGATCAAAATTATCGAGAATCTGCGCCGCGACAAGAGCACGCCGAACAGCATCGCGAATGTGTTAAGTCAGCTGGAGACGGATGCTTTTGTCCTGACCTCCCGATTCATCGCAGAGATCGATGCGTGGGAGAATGCCTTGGACAAGGCCAAGATTGATGTGAAAGGCAGATTCGGCGATCTCGAGGAGACCAGCATCTTTTGGAGAAATCGGCACGATAAGCTTATGGAAGCATTCGAGCCAACGCTAAAGGCGATTCAGCAAAGACTATGCGGATTCATAGACGACGTTGTGGCGATTGCGAGGTGTGCGGGTAAAGAAGAGGTTCTGGGGATTTCGTTTCAGGAAACCGCTGATTTGAAAAGGAAGATTAGGGAAGATACCAACGTCGAGAGCCACAGCATTAAGGACGTTCTGAGCGCCCTGCGGAGTAAGGCGGAAGAGTTCAGAAGCGCCCTGGGTCCGACGACGTGATTAGAGTAAGAAGTCGGCTGCTAAGCAGGAGAAGGCTGGGGCCATGTTTGGAGAACTCTCGCTGTTTTGGTGTGTCCATTGGCCAATGCCGAGCGGAGTGGCGCGTCATTTCGGACGTGGGGGTTTGCTCCCGCACTGAGTAGATACTCGACAGTTCCGTCTTGGCCGGCCTCGGCAGCCCACCGAAGCGGCTCGTCTTGCAATTCATGCACGTCGGCGCCGGCGTGAATCAATTTCTTCGCGACGCCGGTGTTCCCATGACGTGCGGCGAGCGCCAGGGCGTCATTGAGAACCGAGCCAAGTTCCTTTGGGAAAGCCACCAGCAAAGCTTCGACCGCCGATTCGTCACCGCGAACAGAGGCGTGAAACAAGTCTCGTGCGTGCGCCGGTGCGTTACGACCCCATGCGAGACGCGATACGAGGTTTAGATCATCGGCGGTGCTTGAGATGCCAACCGCTTTGGCGATTCTGGAAAAAAGGGTTCTGATCGTGGGCATTGGTATCCTGATGTTGTTTGATGTCACTGTTAGTTGAAGGGGCTGACCGTGTCAAGCGGTTGTGAAAGCTAAATCCTATTCACGTTTCCGCTGTTGTCGAACGGAAGATTTCCGGCACCCAGCCGGACCCCGACAGTTCGCGCTCTGCAATCGCGGCGAGGTCGGTTTTCTTCGCCTTGCCCCACGCGGGCGCGACGGAGCCTTTGTAGGCTTTCAGCGCCTCGATGATCCCGGCCTTGCTGATGCGCGAGAAATAATTCCCGGCCGTGGGCGTGAACCAGTTCGCCATGTCGAGCTTCAGCGCGGCGGCAAGCTCGTCATGATTTCCCCGCGCGGCATCGATGCTGGCGGCGACGCAGAACGCCAGGAGGTCCAGGAGCACGGATTGATCCGCATCCAAGCACCATTTGAGAAAAGCGTCGGGATTTCCGGAAATGGTTTCAGCCCACCGTCCGTGCGCGGCTTCGATGGCGGTGAACGCCTTCGATCCCTCGATCCCGTCGAAGCTTTCCCGTTCCGCCCTGATCCCGACGCAGCTGTGACCGTCGAGATCGAACACATCGTTCGCGAGCGTGTAGACGAGATAGGCGAGGGCAATATCGGGACGCTCGATGAGTTCCGCCGTCAGCGCCGCCGATTTGTGGAGCGTCAGGTTTTCAGCGAGCGGCTTTGAAAGCGTGGACGTTTCCGGAACCTCGACAGTTTCTGTCGTGCCGTCGTCGCTGGTTTTCAAGGCGGTCCTGACCGGCGCGGTTTTTTTCGGCTTGTCGGCGGGCAGGACATAACCGCGCTCGATGTCGCAGCGTCCGTTATGGCCGACGGAGACAACCGCGCCCGCAACGGAAAGCGCCTCCTTCGTGTAGACGCGTTCGCGCTCCTCGTCGATGTCCCCGATCAAATCGGACAACTCGCGCAGCCGCTCCGGATATTCGGCGTCCTCGTCATTGTTGGCTTCCCATTCGGCTTCGAGCTTTTCTTTCTCGGCCTCAAGCGCGGCCAGCTTCTTGGCGACCTTGTTGGCAAGAGGCACCGGTTCCGGATAAACGCGGCTGCATTTATTCCATTCGGCCCATTCGCGCTCCAGGCGAATTTCCGTCCACTTCCAGCCCTCGGCGGCAACCGCCTTCGCCGCCTTTTCCAGTTTGGCGACGGCGAGGGTCTGCAAAAGCTCCGGGTCGAGGATGAACACGCCATCATCGTCCTCCGCGAAAAGATCGCGGCGCAGCTGGCCCCCCGCTTTTTCGTAGGCTTTCAGTGTGACGTATTTCACGAGCTTGTGCGAAGCGGCGATTTCTCCCTCGGTCAGGTGTTCCCTGATGCGGGACGGGTGGCAATCCTGCCGCATGGCCTTGAGGCATTTTTCCTGCGCCTTGTGATCGTCGCTGATGGCGAACGCCATGACCTGTTCGAGGTCGAGCTTGCTCCTTCGGTATGCCTCAATAATGACCGGGCTGACCCGCGCCAGTTTCAGTCGCTTGGCGACAACGGGTTCCGTGACGCCGAACCGGGCCGCGATGTCGGCCACCGACGCGCCCCGGTGGACGAGGGCGTTGAACGCCTCGAACTGGTCGGCCGGGTGCATCTGCTCCCGCAGCGTGTTCTCGACGAGGGAGATTTCAGCGGCGTCCGCATCGGATGACAGGACATGACAGTCGATGGCCGTGTCGGGATCGATCTTCCCCGCTTTCGCCAGAAGCTGGAGGGCGGCAAGCCTCCGGCCACCGGCGGCGACAGCATGCTTGCCCCGCGATTCGGGCCTGACGATGAGCGGCTGCAGCAGTCCGTGCGCCGCGATTGAAGCCACAAGCTCGGACAAACCATTATCGGCTCCGGTCTTGCGGACATTGCCCCGCCAGGCGGTGAGTTTGTTCAGTGGGATGGTGGTCGTGGTCATTGCAGTTTTCCTTTCGATGGTTGTGTGGATTCGGGAAGTAAGAGAAGTTGCGGACCGACAGGCACGAAGGCGATCAGAAGGCTCTCGTTCTCGTCGGTGATCTCGACGATGCGACTTGCAAGGGCCTTGCGGTAACCGGGATCGTTCTCGTTCATGGCTCAATAATCCGAAGCCAGCATGATGGTGAGAACGCGGAAACAGCGCGTGATATCGGACGGGTCTTCCGAGCCGCCGCAGCAGGACGCATCGGCGTAATAATCGAACTTCCATAAAATCTTTTCAGCTGCGCCGTCGATCCTGAACGCGCCGAAATCGTGTTCGCCGTAAACATCGTCCTCGGTGAAATCGGAAAAGCGCCGCACAGCCTCCCAGATGGCGGCCTGAATTTTCGGCGGCAGCGCCGGCAACGCGCGGGTTGCCACGATCTGCCCGGGAATGATCGGTTCTTCCCTGAGAAACGGAATATTGAACCGCAGCCGGAAGCGGTCATTCAGTCCCGCGATCTTTCTCGCTTTCTCCTCACTCACTGACTTCTCTCCTTGAAAAACGGGTTGCGCATGCAACCCGTCTAGGCAAGCGCCAATGAGCGGGGGTTTTCCGTCACGCACCGGGACGAGGGGAGGGGGATCACCCGGCCTGCACGGAGCATCGCGGAGGAAGGCCGGGGACACCCCTCGGCCCGCGCTCGCGTCCAGTGCTTGACGGAAGGGGGCGGCACGCCCCACTTCCCTTCTCTCGCGTGAGGGATCGTCACCCGGAAGGGCCGAGACGAAGGCTCGGCGAGCGTAAGAACGTAGAGCCCGGCCGGCGAAGCCGGACACGTCCCCATGCTGCGCTGAATTACGCGAACGAAAATGTCCGGGGGAAATCAGGCTTGAACCATGTGATATACCTGTCGTATCCCTGGTCGGCTTCGGTCTGGTCTTGCGGAGGTTCCTGCCGTGTTCACGGGGTACATAGATGATAGCGGCAGCGTGAAGTCCCATTTGCTCACCTTGTCTTGCATTGTGGGCCACGGCTCGCAATGGTTCTGGTTTGAAATCGAATGGGAAAAATGCCTCGACAAGAAGAATAAGCAGCTAAGAGCGCAGGGGCGAAAAGAGTTGAGCCGGTTTCACGCGGCAGACAGTAGCTCGTACGTCAAGGAATTTGAGGGCTGGACGGGCGACGAGCGTTCGGAGTTCACGGGATGGTTGATCAACGTCATCAGGCGCTTTCCCCTGGTCGTTTCGTCCTACACGTTGGATATTCAGGATCTTGTGGCGGAATTTCCCGAGGCAAGGAAGAAGCCCAATGGCTTGGCTCACATTCTGCTTCTGAACCACATCATGACGTATCTCGGCGCGAAGATTCTCGGTGACCACCGTTGGCCCAGCGACCGGCTTGAGCTCATCCATGACAGAGGCGCTTACAATCCAGTTCTTAAGGAAGCCTTTGATCACATGAAGAACGACACGACACTGCAGCACCGTGAGCGGTTTGCCACCATTGCCCCGATGGGTTGGGAAGACTGCATCCGGCTTCAGGTCGCGGATTTGCTTGCCTACGAGAATTTTAAATGCGTGGAGCGTGAATCGGCGGGCCATAAAAGAAGAAAATCCCTCGAACTGATATTGGATTTGGATTCCTTCGGAGGACGCGGGGTAAAATTACAAAAAGCCGGCATCCGGGAGATCAGGGAAAAACTGAGCGAAGAGTCAAAAAGAATTCTGTTCGAGAATGCAAGAATAGGCCCCGGAAGGAAGACCTAGTCGGCGACCCGACCACGAACACGGCCTACGCGCCGAACTATTTCAGCAACAACGCGACCATCGCCAATGGTGCGACGTTCACACGAACCTCAATACCTGCAGGCATGAATGCTATCAGTGTCGGTTTGGATCCGACGACCAACACGGTGTATGTTTTCAACGAGGGGAGCGTCAGTGAACCGGGATCATCGAACAACCCACTACAGTGGTGAAATTCGGCGCATGGAAAACCGAATCGCCTAGCTCCGTATTGTCGTGACAATATCCCTTGATGCGGAAATCGTATACCAGGATAGCGGCCCTCAGATTGTTCGGGAGAAAATGCCATTTCTTCGCGTTCCTCGCGCAATAAGGTGTCAACCACCTATTGCCGCTAAGGGCGACAGCCTCAGCAACATTGCCTTCGGCATCGATCTTCACTTTTACGACAACGACACCTTCCACTCCAAGAGAATGAGCCTCGGGAGGATAGATCGGGGGCACAAGCTGAAGGACTTCCACGTTCCGATCCTCTATAACGTCTTCCTGCTGATCCGAGGCGCCGGTTGCGATCGGGCTGGCACTCAAGACCGCAATCAAAAGTGTTTTGATCAACTTATCGACATTCCTCACTGTGCTCTCCTGAAGATGCGTTTGTTCGAAATCAACCGCTGCGGGGAACCTTCCGCATCGGACGTCAGGACCGCAGCCCCAATCTCTTGCACACTCACGCACAGCAGCTTACGCACTTTCTAATGCACCCGACCACTCCATCCCCAATCCTTAGCTAAACTGGGTTTGCGCAGCGGATTACATCGCTTGCTAGCATATCGTGTTTTGGCATTGCGATTGCCGCAACATCTGAACGAATTACATTTTGACCGCTATAACTTGAGAGTAAGCTAGGCTCCGTCGGGGCATGAGCCAACCCTCCCCATCCCGTTTGGGTTTAGAGCGTGCATTCCTGCACACGCTAAAGGCGAAGCTACGCAGGACCCTTGCGTCGCGCCGCTCCTTTGAATTCTGCCGACGTTTTCTGATTTCCGCCGCGCTGGCTTGCCTATTCCTGCCATCGGCGCTCCCGGCGCAGACCCTCATAGCAAACATACCCAGCGGCGGTATCGGTGGGGTGAGCGCAGTGAACCCTGTGACGAACACGATCTATGTTTGTAACTATGACACGACCACAGCAACCAGCACGGTAATTGTCGTCGACGGCAAGACTAAAGCCGTGGTTGCAACATTGGCAGTGGGTTCCCAACCTTGGGCAATCGCTGTGAACGTGACTACGAACAAGATCTACGTAGCCAATGCATCCAGCGCAAGCGTGAGCGTAATCGACGGTGCAACGAACACGGTAACCGCTACGATTGCCGTGGATGTGGCGCCCTGGGCCATCGCAGTTAATCCGTTGTCCAACAAGATATACACTGTGAATTGTACCGCCGCATGTGGGGCGCCGTCGGCGACGGGAACCGTCAGTGTCATCGATGGAGCGACCAACACTGTGACGTCCACTCTCACGGTGGGCTTAAACCCCAGAGCCGTGTCGATTAATCCGATAACCAACATGGTTTACATCGTCAACTGCGCTTGCGCGAGCCCTGGGACGGTCAATGGCAGCGTTACCGTGATCAACGGGGCAACCGACACAATAGCGGCGACAGTGCCTTTAGAATCGGAACCTGCTTCCGCAACGGTGAACCCGGCGACCAATACTTTGTTCGTGGCCAACTCCTTGAGCTCTGATGTTAGTGTGATCAGCGGGCTCACGAATACGGTTATTGGCACGGTAGCGGCGGGCCTGCAACCCCAACAAATGCTCGTCGATCCGGCAACAAACACGGCTTACGTGGGCAACTATAGTAGCAGTAATGAGACGATCATCAACGCGTCGACTCTCACATCAACGTCGGTTCCGACGGGCGTAAACGCATATGATTCCGGGTTGGATTCAACAACCAACTTTGTCTATGTCGAGAACGAAGACGTATCAAACAATTCGCAGGCGACGGTCAGCGTGATTGATGGCAGAACAAATGCAGTATCCGCGACCCTCGCTTTGGCGGAGGGTGGAAGCCTCGTTTCGGTTAACCCAGTCACCCATACCTTGTATATGTACGGCAATGGTCCGGCGGGATGCTCCCCCACATGCACAACATTTATACTCGATGAGTCCACGAACACTAGTAGCGTCGTCCCGGCTGGGACTTCACCATCTGCGGTTGCCTTAAATCCGGCCAGCAATGTGATTTACCTCGTCAACAGTGGCACCAGCGCAGTCACGGTTATCAATGGAGCGAGCAACGCGGTAACCGCCACGGTCCCTGTCGGAACCACGCCGGTTTCGGTGGCCGTGAACCCAGTAACGAACACCGCCTTCGTGGCCAACAGCGGTAGCGGCAACCTAACCTTGATCGATGGGGCGTCGAACGCGGTGACGGGCACAGTCACCACCGGCACAACGCCCACCGCCGTAGGCGTGAATCCGGCTACCAATAGCGTCTTCGTGACCAATGGCGGCAGCAACAGCGTTAGCGTGATTGACGGAGTGAACGGCGCGGTGAAAGCGACGGCGACGGTCGGCGCGGACCCGGTTGCTATTGCCGTGAATCCTGTGAGCAATTTGGCATACACCGCCAACTCCGGCGATGGCAGCGTATCGGCGATCAACGGCGCCAGCGGCGCAGTGACGGCTACGGTGAGCGCGGGCACAGACCCGGTTTCGGTGGCCGTGAATCCCACGACCAACATGATCTATGTGGCCAATGAGGGGAGCGGCGACCTCACGGTAATCAATGGCGCGACCAATACCGCAGCGGCCAGCGTAGCTGTGGGTTCAAGTCCGGTTTCGGTCGCGGCGAATTCGATCAGCAACACCGTCTACGTGGCGAACCAGGGAACCAGTACCGTCTCCGTGATCAACGGCGCGACCAACACCGTAACCGCGACACTCGCTACGGGCACCAGTCCGACGGCAGTCGCGGTCGATTCGGTAAACAACAAGATCTACGTCACCAACGGCGGCAGCGCCACCATCACCGTGATCGACGGATCGACCAACACGATCGAAGCGCCGGCGGCGGCCGGAACGGATCCTGTAGCGTTGGTAGTGAATCCAGTAACGGACAACGTGTACGTCGCCAACAACGGCAGCAGCAACGCGACCGTTCTCACGCCCATCCCTATCAGTGCCGTCCCCCTCACTTCTGTAGTTCAGGGTGTGGTCGATTCACACACCGTCTCCGGGACCGCCGTCTTCGCCACTACCAATCCGAATCCTTCGTTCAACGTCACAGTGACCAGCGCCTACACGCCGATCAGTCCGCCGCCCACAGCCTTGTACTACCAACTGGATACCGTGCAGGGCTCATGGCAGAGCGCCACGATGACGACCGCCGCTGACGCTAATCCGGCGTCATTCGGGTTTCAGATCAGCGGCGTCTTCCTGGGCACACACATCGTTTATGCCTATGCCGCCTATGGCGGAGAAGGCACACTCGACAGCTCGCAAATCTTTACGGGGAATTCGCCGGAGATCGGCAACGTATCCGCCTACGTATTCGCCGAAGTGTCGCCGCTCACGGCCAGCAGCATGACTCTGACCTCCAGTCTGAATCCCTCGGTGCTCGGCCAGTCCGTCACCTTTACCGCGACGCTGAACCCCACGTCGGGACCGACGGGCACGATTGCTTTCACGTCGAATGGAACCACCATCGACGGCTGCGGAGCGGTGGCCCTATCGTCAGGCGTCGCGACCTGCGCCACGGACTCGCTCCCGGCCGGCACCGATACGATCGTCGCCACCTATTCCGGTGACAACGATTACGCAAGCAGCACCGCCACGCTGGCGCAAGTCGTCACGTCGACCGGAGGCGGGGGTGGCTCCGGGTCGGGGAGCTTCACCGTCGCCGCGACCCCAGCTTCCCAGGAAGTAACGGGCGGTTCCACCGCGACCTACACTGTCACCGTGACCTCGCAGAGCGGCTTTGCAGGCGCGGTGGCGCTTACCTGCTCGGGCCAACCGCAGGACGGAGCTTGCAGTTTTTCAAAAGGGAATCTGACCCTGGCGGCCAGTGGCACCGCGCAAACCACGATGACCGTGACCACCGTCAAGTCGGACGCCGCGCTGCGCCCAGTCGCCGGTGGCCCGACGAACGCGCCGCTTGGCGATCGTGCTGCGGAAGCCTCTCCG
>Ga0182024_10003118_pt1 | contig 40046 bp, 42 predicted proteins | sample P32metaG_FD_120480 | JGI IMG/M metagenome (GOLD analysis project Ga0182024, IMG submission 120480) | Permafrost microbial communities from Stordalen Mire, Sweden - P3-2 metaG (Illumina Assembly) | ecosystem: Environmental > Terrestrial > Soil > Wetlands > Permafrost | place: Sweden: Stordalen...
CGGCCGCAATCTGATCGAGGACTCGACCTTCAGGGTCTTGAAGCAGCATTTCAGCGACGAACAGATCATGGAGCTGGTCTACGTGATCGCGCTATGGCGGATGCACGGGCTGATCGTCCGCGCGCTCCATCTCGAATACGACAACGGCACCACCGCCCGCATGACCGAAGTCCCAGCTCCGCCCGCAAAAGGTTGAAAATAGAAGTGCCTCACAAAAGATGATCAAGGCTTACCACTTTCTTTCCGATGACATGCCCTCGTCGACTGCCTAGAATTCATGGAGGGCTTGGCGCCCGACAGCATCGACTGCATCTGGACTGACCCGCCCTACCTTCTTTCTAACGACGGAATCGCCTGCGTCGCGGGCCGCATGGTGAAGGTCAACAAGGGCGAGTGGGACCGAAGCCGCGGGGTTGACTTGACCACGAGCTCGTTGCGCATCGTGTACAGGGCCATCAACAGCGAAGCCTTAACAACCGCTCCGGCGGGATCGAGGGCCGGCCAACCGGGCTGTACAGATGCTCGAACAAAGGCGAGAGTTCTTGGAGTGCCACTCCGGCCAGCGCCTTGGTCAGTCTTATCGGATGGTCAGGCGGAACTTTCTTCTCGGGGTTCACCAGCGTCAACATGGTAGTTTGTGGCCGATCATGTCCCCGCAGCTTCCGCTTCCTCCGCAATCCCTCTGGCCTCACTCAACTATACCGATACTAAACCATCGGTAGATCCGACCGGTAAGGAATTCCTCAACCGCCTGCTAGGAGACGGCGTGAGTCGAGAGCTAGCTTTCAGTAAGGCTTCGCTTCTGCAGAGATTGGCAGAGCGTCCGCCTGAGCCGCGTTCAGGGGCGCTCGCGGTCAAGAGCTTTTGAGAATCGGACTGCTCGATGGCTCCCTTCTCTTTGAGGAGAAGGTGACCGCGGTTGGTGGCGAACACTTTACGCGAGTGCAGGAGTTCACGGGCCTAATTATGGTACCCGGACAATTCGGGCTTCAGGTGTCTTTGGAATTGTTGCTTCGCGCTCTCTATAAGGGTGGGCATCAGCATTTCTCGGAGGTCCACGCAGGAACAGATATCTTCAGATGGTTTGAAGATAGTGCAGTCAAACTCTCAAGCATCAGGAGGCGCCGTTGCGGGCCGGAGCAACTACTATCTCGGCTACGAAAACATGACATCACATCCTGACGGCATGCGGAGGGACTGGTGAGTCCCATGCTGTACTGTCCTAGCCAACCGATGAGATCTGATAAGTCTAACCGCTCAGAGCTTTTCAGGTCTATCAGACATGGTGCTCCCCTTCATAAGTCGCTGCTGAGAATCGAGGTGTCGTTGTGAGACATCTGTTGCATTGAGTAGACCCGTGTAGCTCACTTATTGTACCTGTCAATAATGCTCCGGGTTCGGTCCGCAGCTTCCTTCGCATGGAACTCGAATAGAAGAGGTCCGAGCTTACGAGCGTTCGGTCGCTCCCATCAGCGGTGCCGACCGGAATTCAAGAGCGCCGCTCACGCCCTCCCTAATTCTAATAATTGTATCTGGCAGCCGCAGGTTAGCGGCAATGAGACTTACTTCTCTTTCGGCCGTTGCGTACGTAGCTAATTCGATGAGAACTCGCCCCTCTTGCCTGAAAGAACTGCGTTCTCTAGCGGGATGCTGAGGAAAGCATCGAAGCGGGCTCCGACTTCGTTTGATGAAGCGGCAAGTGAGTATTGAGGTTTGGGTCGGTTAGTTAGAGGAGAATGGCAGTCGCCGCTCGCTGGCAACTCGATTCATCCGCTGGGACAGCGCTTAGCGATCCGCGGCAGGTTGTAAGCGGCGCCGGCCAGACAGGCAGCGAAAGTCGTCCGCGCCACGCCCCGATAGCGCGGGCGACGAAAGTTGCCGGCCGTTTTGATCCAGTCGAAGATTTCCTCGGCTCGCCGTATAGCTCGGCCGCATGGTGGTACCGATGGTCGGGCCGCCAATTCTGCCCCACGAATGATGGGTTATTCTATCATCGCAAATATCCGTTACATAGAGAACAAACCGGGTCGAATAAAACGCATTCCTTCCGAATGAGTCTGATAGGTTTATGCAATGAACACAGGACGCGCCGCCGAGATTCGCAACCTACGCGGACTCAAGAACATTTCTTGGCTCTCGGCGCGTCAAGTCAACCGTCTTGCCGCCGCACTCACAGTGAGCGCAGTCGAGAAGCGGGAAATAATTATCGACGACAAGCACTCCCCCGAATCCGCCTATGTCCTCCTGTCCGGGGTCGCGCGTATCACCTGCCGGAACCGCAAGGGCGATCGCACGTTGGTAATCATGGTCGCGCCGGGAATGATTCCGGGCTTCCCGCCACCCGTCGCGGGGATCAGCTATAACTTTCGCTGCGAAGCGATTACCTCCTGTCAGGTCGGAACCATTGATCTGAAAACGTTTATCGAAATCTCGCTTGGGATCGCTTCGGATGACTTCAAACGGATGGCCGTCAGTTATCTCGGTCGCTGGGACCTCGTCCAATTGCGCTGCGCAAACTTCATGAGTTGCACGCTGGAGGAGCGTCTCGCCCTGATTCTACTTGAGCTAAGCGAGAATTTCGGCGTCAAGGACAAACGCGGAACACGCCTGACGGTGCCCGCGCGACACAAGGATCTTGCTGACCTAGTCGGCGCTTCGCGTCCGCGAGTAACCGAATTCCTTATCCAGTTCGAGAACGATAATTTCATCATCCGCGACGAGCGCCACCTGATCGTCCGTCGTGATCGGCTGGAGGGTTTCCTCGCCGAGACTCACGCGCGCGCCAATGATCGCTGATTTGTCAGCATTGTCGCCTCTTACGGTTCCTTACTGCGTATTTGGCCACCTATGACCACGTAACGGTCTTGGAATTGTTCCGCGGCGATCTTTATTCCGTCATTAATCGATTGTTATTTTTGTTACTTAGATAACATTTCGTTTCCGTTATCGGCGCGCTTGGAGTACAGTCGTGGCTCCTCCGGTGCATTTTATGAATCATTTGAAAACGCTTCGCGAGACCGATTTCGAAAAACTCGGCCGACTCAAAATTTTCTCCTGGCTCAATCCAGCCGAAGTGAAGTTATTGGGAACTTCGCTGGCGATGTTGAATTATAAGCGGCGCGATGTAATTTTTCGCGAATCCCCGCTAGCCAATGAAGCTCGTGTATTGGTGGCCGGAATCGCGCGTATCACCTGCCTCAACGCCAACCATGAACGCGTGACTGTCGCGCTCATCGCTCCCGGTCCCATACCCGAGTTGCCGTCCGCGCCAATGAGCCGTTTCGATTTCCGCTGCGAAGCGTACAACAATTGCCGGGTCGGTACTTTGGAATGGAAGGGCTTCGAGGGCATCACCCTGAACGGCCGTGAGGCGGCATTCAGGAGGTTCCATCAGAATGATCTCAAGCATTGGTATCGCTTACTGCGCCGCACCTCCGGTCTGCTCAACCTCGACCTCCACGAACGCGTCGTGCTCACGATGCTCGATCTATGTGACGACTTTGGCATCGAAGACTCTCGCGGCACGCTATTGACGGTTTCGTTCAGCCATAAGGACATCGCCGGCATCGTCGGTGCCTCAAGGCCCAGGGTCACCGAACATCTCGGCCAGATGGAGCGCGACCATCTGCTGTTTCGCCAAGGACGGCAGTTCATCGTGAGTGCTGGAAGGCTTTCTAATTGCTTAACTGCCCAAGCAGCCTGATCGGGCCGATCTAGCACCTTGCGTGATTAGGACAGACTTGGCGGGCTGCGGTAGCGTATCGGGACTCTTGTCCGCTTAGTACAAGGAGGGTGAGCGTCCCGATACGCTGGTTACGTCTTGACCCGCGATGCCTAAGACATCTTCTCGAGCAACGACTTCAGATCCTCTGCGTGTTCTTCTTCGACCTTCAGGATGTCTGCGAGCATTTTCCTCGTGGTCGAGTCATCGGTACCGAGCCAGCGCACAATTTCCGAGTAGGATTCGATTGCGATACGTTCGGCGTATAAATCCTCTTTGAGCATCGAGACGACGTCGGTACCTTCTGCGTATTCCGAATGACTGCGGGAAGCTAACCCCTCTGGATTGAAGTTTGGCTCGCCATTGAGCTGCGTAATACGAGTGGCAATCCAGTCGGCGTGCTGCTGCTCCTGGGTTGCATGCTGCAGAAATTCAGTTTTAACACTGTCGGAATTGATCCCGCTCGCCATGTAATAATGACGTTTGTACCGAAGAACGCAGACTAGCTCGGTCGCCAGCACTTCATTCAGCACTTTGATCACGGCTTTGAGATCAGCCTTGTAATTTTCGGTCACGGCGCCCTTTTCCATATGGCTGCGCGCGCGTTCCTTGATTTTCTTCAGGTCGGCTACAAATTCGCTCATGGGTTCATCCTCCGAGTGGCTGGTTTGGACCTCGTTAACGCTATTTAAGGCTGCAGGAATTGGGCCAACGTCAGCGCTCTAATCTGAAATTGAATCAATGCGATGACGGGACGGACAATCGCGGACCTCGCAATTCCTCCAGCTCAATGGGCCGGTATGCGGCGATCGCGAACCCGCCGGACGCGAGCCGTGCTTCCGGTGAATATGGAGCCGTTACGCATCACCGGAGAGCGGCGCCCGACACGTTGCCCGCTCGCGCCGCGCGGTTCCGCGTCCCGCCACTGCCGCAATCCCGAACGCAAATATTCGGGTTCGATACCCAACGTCTCGCAGACTACTGTGAAAGAGAATAATGCATTCCCGCTTTCACCACAAAGCCATTGCTCCGCCTCTCGATAGGTACGCCGGCGGGCGCCATTTTTCGCATCCGCATGCTTGTGCAGGCAGCGCAACGCGTCCTCCAGGATTGCCAGCATCAACCGCTTGATCGGGCGCAGCACACTATCGTCGCGCCGCTCATCGTAATATTGTTCGGGCGTCAAAATCGACGGCGCGAACAGCGAACTCAATTCTGCACTTTCCCATTCCATGTCCGTCTGTTTCCTCCTCCCGTCGATCGGAAACATGCGCTGAGCACATTGTTCTTCTCGAGCGGCCGCAGTCCTTGTCCTCCGTCTCCCCGGCGCAAACTTCTACAACCGGATATGAGGGCATCCTCCAAGGGCGGAGCATTACTGATGTTTTACATGATCGCTGATTGGCTTTCGTCGTTAGCGGCATCCGTGAAACGAAGGAACTGTTATCTAAAGAACTGAAATGTTGTGCCGACGTTTCTGGATTAGACACTCTCACGGGAGGGCATCGCATCCGCGCGAGCAAGCCAATCCCACGCGTTCACCGACGAACCGCGAGCGTTCTCGGCAAGCGTTCCAATGATGCGCGCAATCGATTGCGAAACCGGCGCCCCAGATCCGTCAAACTACGCGGAGCAGCCAGAGCACTAGCACGACCATCACAATCGTTCCGAGAGAAATTGGAAGGTACATAATGGGCCTCGAGCCGGCCTTGCTGATCGATATTTTCGTTGGTCTAGCGGAAGGTGGTCGGAGGCAAGCTAAACGGCCACCAGCAGATGGATCAAGGTCGGACTCGATTCCTTTGTCGATCCCGACTGCGCAATTCTAGGCTGGTGTCGAAATGCAATACCACTCAACAGGCACCCTCGTTTGGTTATGTTGGTAACCAATCCCCGCGATTGAAGCGCTTCGGCCGAAGGCTGACGCCGGCGAATTTGCGCCTGCACGATCGCCCGGTCGGGAGGAGGTCCACTTTGGTGGTGAATCAGGGTACAGTCTAATGCTGACGGCCCGTTCCATGGCGGCTTGGCCTCGCGAATTCATGCCGGAACTACCTGACGTCACTGTGTATGTCGAAGCGTTGCGAACACGCATCATCGGTCACAAGCTGAACCGCGCACAGGTGCGTTCTCCGTTTTTGTTGCGCTCCGCCGATCCTCCTCTGAGCGCGACTCATGGGCGCATGATCCACGACGTCCGGCGGTTGGGGAAGCAAATCGCCATCGGTGCCGAGGACAACCTGTGGCTCGTGATGCATCTGAAGGTCGCCGGACGCTTGCACTGGAATATCGCGGCCCCCAAAATGGGCGGCAGAAACCTGCTCGCCGTGTTCGAGTTCGCTAGCGGCTGGTTATGGCTCACCGAAGCCGGTACGCAGCGGCGAGCCTCCCTGCACGTCGTCCAGCGCGACGCGGGCCTGCAATCACTGGACGCCGGTGGTATCGAACCGCTCGAGACGACCGTGGACAGATTCGCCTCAGCGCTGCGCGCAACTAATCATACGCTGAAGCGCGCGCTCACAGACCCGCACATCTTGAGCGGTATCGGGAACGCCTATTCCGACGAAATTTTGCATCGCGGGCAGCTCTCGCCCATTGCCATGACGCAAAAGCTGACTGCGCCGGAAATAGAGCGGCTCTATGATGCTACCCGCTCTACCCTGATCGAATGGATCGATCGCTTGCGTGCCGAATACGCCAATTCATTTCCCGAAAAGGTCACCGCGTTTCGCCCCGGCATGGCAGTCCACGGCCGCTATGGCCAACCATGCCCGCGCTGCGGCACCAAGGTACAGCGCATCCGCTATGCCAGCAACGAGACTAACTATTGCGCAACCTGCCAGACCGGAGGCCGCCTGCTGGCCGACCGCGCCTTGTCGCGCTTGCTACACCAGGATTGGCCGCGAACGCTCGATGAGCTCGAAGCTCTCAAGCAGCGATGAGCCTCACACATATTCGTCGAGACCATCCGCGACGGATGCGGCGTCCGCAACTTTCCCATACCTCGCCCGCTAATACTCACTAGCGGGCTGAGAAACCGGGCGAAAAACGAGAATACCGGCCGCCTGAGTCCGGCGAGCGCCAACTCGGATGGTTCACTTGACATATATCGCGGTCGCGACGGCGGTCAGCGAAGGGTCGCGGCGGCGCAACTCGGCGGCGGCGCGATTGGCCTCAGCGGGCGATGCGAAGATGCCGAAAACGCCGGCACCGCTGCCGGTCATCGCGGCGGCGCGCGCACCTACCTCTTCAAGGCGAGCTTTCACGCGCGCGATCTCAGGCCATCGTACCATTGCGACTCGTGCAAGATCGTTGACGAAAAGTCGCGGGCCGACAGCTCCCGACATGATCGCGAGCACGTCTTCATCGGTTGCGGCGCCGCTCCAATGTTCCGGCTTCAAGTCGCGAAAGACCGCCGCGGTGGGAACTTCGATCGCCGGGACCGCGACCACAATCGCAAGCTGTGGTAGAGCACCGAGCGGCGCAATGCGCTCGCCAATCCCGGTCACCCGCGCCGGCACCGGATTAAGAAAGAAGGGACTGTCGGCGCCGATTTTCACGGCGATACGGGCGAGCCGGTCGGGCGCGTCGCCATATTTCTGCCGGAACAGCACGGCCATCATGAGCAATACCGCGGCGGTGTCACTGGATCCGCCGCCCAGGCCAGCGCCGGTGGGGATCGCCTTGCGGAGATCGATCAACACCTCGGCGGTGACCGCGAACTCGGTCATGAAATCGAGCGCCGCCCGCACGGCGAGATTGCGATTATCGGTGGGCAGATCGCCGAAGCTGCCGTGCAGTGTGACGCGGCGGTCGTGCGAGGGCCGCGTTTCGATCGCAATCCGGTCGCCGAGGGTGATTGGGACGAAGATGGAATCGAGTTCGTGGTAACCGTCGGCGCGCCGGCCGACCACCCGCAGAAACAGATTAAGCTTCGCTGGTGCGAAGGCACTGATCAGCTTGACCATCGGATCGCGAGGCGGTTCGGCGCGCGGGGCTAACGGGGGTACGGTTGCGATCGCACGGGCACGCGCCGCAGTGCGCGCCGGGCGTCGCGGCGAATCACGCTGAGGAAGCCGATCAGCATAATTATCAGCCCCGTGACCGCGAGCACCTGGCCGGTCAGAAACGTGGCGTGGTAGAAGTCCATGCGCGCGCGGGTGTACGAAAGCTCGCGCTCGGGTGAGGTGAACGGCTTGAGCACGTCACTCGAGCCCGCTTCGAGTTCATCGAAGCCGCGGGCGGAGGAGTCGGGATGGCTGCTGATTTCATTGGCAATCAGTTGGCCGTAAAACTGGGTCTTTTGCCAGCCGACGATCCAGTTGCCCGCGCCCAGCAGCATCAGCGCGAGTCCGAACATGATGCGCCAGTCGCGATAGACGTCAGGAATTTTCATAATTGTTTCGTCTTGAGAGTATGGCCCAGCGGTAGCAAAGACAACGCTGTCAACCAAAGTTGTGCACAAGAAGATAAGTCTCAAACCGCGTTTTGCAGACGTTCGCCGACGCGCCATTCGCACGATAATTTCGGCGCGCGCCAGGCTCATGTTCACGGACGCTCAGACCGTTGCCGACGATCATTGCCCAGCAGTCGAAGCGGCGGATATCATTTGCGCCAGATCTTTGGGCGTCGGATACTGAGGCATCAGATACGCGCGGGACAATTGAGCGCGGGTTCCAATCGACGCCGATAAATTCGCGTCCACGATTGGAGGAGTAGGAGGCATGGCTTGCTGCCACCGCTTCGCCCTTCTTCATGGCCTCCGTTGAGCATAAGATAAGGAAAGCTGCGTGCGCCGATATTGGCGCAACATACCAATGCCTGATTCTAAACTTGATTCACTGCTCGAACGCTTTGCTCGACAAGACCGGCTGGCGCTCGCACGGCTTATCACGCGGGTCGAAAACCGCTCTGCCGAAGTCAGCACCGTGATGGAACGCATTTACGCGCGGACGGGCCACGCTTACGTTATCGGCGTCACCGGCGCGCCGGGCGCGGGCAAGTCCACGCTGGTCAATCAGCTCGTGGTCAAATATCGCGCGCAGAACAAGCTCGTGGCGGTACTTGCGATCGATCCGTCGAGTCCATTTTCGGGCGGCGCGGTGCTCGGCGACCGCGTGCGCATGACCGACCACTACCGCGACCCCGGGGTCTACATTCGCAGCCTCTCGACCCGCGGCCATCATGGGGGGCTCAGCCGCGCCGCGAGAGAGATCGTCAAGCTGCTCGACGCATTCGGCAATGACATCGTCATTATCGAGACGGTTGGCGTCGGCCAGACCGAGCTCAGCGTGATGGATCTGGCGGACACCACCGTGGTCGTGACGGTGCCCGAGGGTGGTGACGGCGTGCAGGTGATGAAGGCCGGGCTCAACGAGATTGCCGACCTGTTCGTGGTCAACAAGGCTGATCGCGACGGCGCCGATCGAATTAAGGCGGAACTCGAGCTCGGCGTGCATCTGCGGCCGGCCGCCGGATGGCGTCCGCTGGTGCTGATGACACAGGCGTCAAACGATGTCGGCATCGACGCGCTGGTGGTTGCGATCGCGCGCCATGGCGATTATCAGCGTGACCATCACGACCCTGCGCGTGACCGCGAGCGACGCTCGCGCGAGTTCATCGAGGTGCTGACTTCGCAACTCGAGGAGCGCGCCGAGCGCGCGCTTAAAAATGGGGCTGGCGGCGCCGATCTAGTGATGGGTGAGATTCGCGATGGCAGCCTCAATCCATACAGCGCAGCGCGGCGTATTATCGAAGACCACGTGGCAATTTCGCGGTTGCTGGACGAGGGCGGGCCCAAGCCGGTCCGTGAAGAGCGTCCAGCCGGGGGTAGTTAGTGGCGACATTTGGCAGGAAAGCAAAGCCGCAAGGCCGGCTGTTCGCGATTGGGGACATCCATGGGTGTCCCGACGAGCTCGGGGCAATTCTCAAGGCGATCGCCGCAGGGCCGACCGATACGGTGGTGTTCGTCGGTGATTACGTCGACCGGGGTCCATCGGCGCACGACGTTATCGAACAGCTTATCGAGTTGCAGCGCGGGCCAGCCGAGATCGTATTCCTCAAGGGGAATCACGAGGACATGATGCTGTCGTTCATGGGCTTCCCCGGCCATTATGGCGAATCCTTTCTTTTCAACGGCGGCGCCCAGACCCTCGACAGTTACGGTGTCTCCGAGGACACGCTCGAGAGCGCGGTCGAATTTGTTCCCGCGCATCATCTGGAATTCCTGAAAGGTCTCGCGACCAGCTATCATCGCCCGCCGTACCTCTTCGTCCATGCCGGCATTTTGCCCACACGCCAGATCGAGGAACAGGCGGTCGAGGACATGCTATGGATTCGACAGGAATTCATCTTCAACGTCCATAATATCGCTGCGACCGTGGTGTTCGGACACACCCCCATGCGCACCGTGATGGTCGATCTGCCGTACAAGCTCGGCATCGATACGGGCCTGGTTTACGGCGGGCGGCTCACCTGCCTGGAGTTCAGCGAGGGAGTGGCGTACCAGGTCGCTCGTGGCAGCCGGCAGGTCAAGACGGTGCAGGTCGAAGTGCGCTGAGCCGGCGGGCGCCGGGTTCCGAATTAGCCAGTACCAATCCGTGGCGGACTCTTCCGCGCGGGCATCGCGCCCGCTATTGTAGACCGCTTGATGGCGGCGTAGCTCAGTTGGTTAGAGCATGCGGCTCATATCCGCAGTGTCGTAGGTTCGACTCCTACCGCCGCCACCAACCCCTTTCGCAACTAGCCTCATAGATTCATGCAAATCGGGAGCGCGATTGTCGGGCGATTCTTTGGTATAGAAGGAATGGGCGATTGACGCGACGACGCACCTAAGTGTCAAGTGAGTAAAATGGAACAGAGTAAGATTCTGCGGAAGACCAGGGTACCTCATCCGATCGATGGCGTTCTTTCGACCGAAGTCGAGATCGCGTGCTCGACCTGCGATGGTTCGAAGGTGGTTATCGTCCCTGATATCGAGCTGCCGAAAATGGAAGCGAGCGCGCTCGACGACATCCAATGCCACGAATGCAAAGGCTTAGTCGCTTAGATCAGCGCGGCTTCGAACTGGTTCTCGACGAAGTTAACGATCTCCCGGCTGTCGTGTGATGTCTTAATGGAAACCATTAGTTTTGAGTTCCTCAACACAGTCCCGCACCCTTGACCGGAACCCGCCTCACGACCTAGCTTCGTAACTGTGAACGGAATTCATGACATGGGCGGTATGCATGGCTTCGGGCCGGTCGTCCCCGAGCGCGATGAGCCGGTCTTTCATGCCGAATGGGAGCGCCGGATGTTTGCGATCGCGCTCGCGATGATGGGCCGCCGCGCCTTCAACGTCGACGAATTCCGCCGCACGATCGAGCGCATGCCGCCACATCATTACCTCGCCGCGACCTACTATGAACGCTGGCTATACGCGCTCGAAAACCTGCTGATCGAGAAGGGCATAGTCGAGCGCACGGAAATCGATGTCGTGATGGCGGCGGTACGCGCGGGTGCCTCACCCTTGCGTGCGCCGGTCGGCGAGCCGGACCGTGGATCGGACGGGTCGGATTCTCCAGACGCGGGAAAAGCACAAGACTCAGCTGGACTTTCCGAGGCGCTCGGGGGCGGCGCGCGATCGTTGCGCTACGATCAGAGCTACCATCCGCGTTTCAAGGCCGGCGATCGCGTGATCGCGCGCAATATGAATCCGGAGAACCACACGCGGATTCCGCGCTACGTCCGCGGCCATCATGGAATAGTTCATCGCGATTGGGGCGTGTTCGTTTTTCCTGACACGCATGCGCACGGCCTGGGCACCAAGCCGCAACATTGCTATGCGATCGAGTTCGATGCGCACGAACTCTGGGGCGGCGATCATCCGGCGGGTGATCGCGTTTACGTCGATCTGTGGGAGGACTATCTGGACGCCATTCTCCAGACGACCGCGATCGGCGTGAAGTCGCGAAACGGCGAATCGCGCAAGCGGCTCGCGAAAGCCGTCACGAATGCGCGTCCAGTGAAGCCGGCGCGAATCCGGGCGATCAAGAACACCGCGCCGAAGCCGCCGGACGCTTGACCCGCTCCCAAGCGATCAAGCCCAGGCAATCGAGACACCCACTCAAGGACTAAAAGCGGCATGATTCACGACGACAACCACGATCATGATCACAACGCGCCCGATTCCGGCCCCACATTACGGGTCAAGGCGCTCGAAACCCTGCTGATCGAAAAAGGGTTGGTCGACCCCAATGCGCTCGACGCACTAGTCGATACGTACGAGCATAAGGTGGGTCCCCGCAATGGTGCGCGCGTAGTTGCTCGCGCGTGGACCGATCCCGCGTTCAAGGCGCGACTCCTGGACGACGCCGCCGTCGCAATTGCAGAGATCGGAATTGCCGCCGGACCGCAGGGCGAACATCTGACGGTACTCGAAAATACCTCCACCGTGCACAACATGGTGGTCTGCACGCTATGCTCCTGCTACCCGTGGCCCGTGCTTGGATTGCCCCCGGTCTGGTACAAGAGTGCCGCCTATCGGTCGCGCGCGGTGAGCGACCCTCGCGGCGTACTGCGCGAGTTTGGCTTCGAACTACCCGCCGGGGTCGAGTTGCGAGTGTGGGACAGCAGTGCCGAGCTCCGCTACATGGTGCTGCCGATGCGTCCTTCCGGCACGGAGCAACTTGGCGAGGACGAACTCGGAGCGATTGTCACGCGCGACTCGATGATCGGGACGGGGGTTGTGCCCTATCCACCCGCAGAGCCGGCTGCGACGAAATGAGTTCCGCAGCGAGACCCATTAGCTATGACTGATGCGCTCAAACCTCGCGGCGATATCGGGACGCTTATGGCCACTGCTACGGACCCTGCCGGCGCAGTCTTTGCGGAGCCGTGGGAGGCGCGCGCCTTTGCACTGGCGTTGACGCTTAGCGGAGATGGACAATTTTCGTGGGATGAATTTCGCGAGCGCCTGATCGCCGAAATCGCACGGGCCGACGCTGAGGCTGTCCACGACCACGGCGCATCGGCAATCCACACTGACCACCCGGCGTCGGATTCGCCGCGTGGCCCGTACTACGAATGCTGGCTGGCCACCCTCGAAAAACTTCTACGCGAGAAAGCCTTGCTCACCGGCGACGAGATCGAACGGCGCGCCGCTGCGATCGCCGCGTCTCCGCCTGCACCGACCAAGTCGCAAGGACGCGGGCCTATCAAAATCGCCTAGGTCCTTCGTAAGGCCGCTTCGCTCTCTCGCACATCACCTGGCGAGGCTTTCCCTAAACGTCTAGCTTTTGCGAGCGGCGCGCGCGGCCGGCTCGATCACGTAGCGTTGCCATTCGAGCAGATGGCTCAGCGACTTCATGTCGGGCATGCGATCGAGATAGACCTCGCCCTTCAGATGGTCGGTCTCATGCTGAATCACGCGGGCGTGAAAATCATTGGCGACGAAATCGAGCGCCTCGCCATGACGGCCGAGCGCCGTCACGTGCAATTGCTTGAAGCGCGGCACCCGCCCGCGCAGTTCCGGGATGCTAAGGCAACCCTCCCATTCGTCGATCGGTGCCGGATCGGTCACAGTGACAGTCGGATTGATCAGGTAAGTCAGCGGCACACTCGGCATCTCGGGGTAGCGCGGATGATTCTCGACCTCAAGCACCGCCAGTTGCAGCGACAGATGAATCTGCGGCGCCGCCAGCCCCACGCCACTGTACTCGCGCATGGTCTCGACCATGTCGTCGAGCAGTTGCTGAAATTCAGGCGTCGCGATTTTCCCCGGATCCACCGGACGGGCTGGTGTGCGGATGACGGGATGCCCGAGGCTGGCGACCTTCAGAATCATCATGCGCTGGGTATCAATCCTTTGAGATTTCCCGCGCGATCGCGGGCGCCACGATTCTAGCGCGGCGGGGGCCTCGGGCAAATGGCGTGTACTCGTTTAGACCAGTAGAATTCGCTGGCATGGAATCGCTAGAATAGGTGGACGATGGATCCCATGGAATTGCAGCAGATGATCGAGACCGGCCTGCCCGGCGCCCATGTCGAGGTACAGGATACGACCGGCGGTGGCGACCATTTCGAAGCGCTGGTGGTTAGCGATAAGTTCGAGGGCAAGGGGCTCGTCGAACGCCATCAGGTGGTCTATGCGACTTTGGGCGACGCGATGCGCGCGCGCGTGCATGCGCTCCAGCTCAAGACCCTGACGCCAGCCCAATATCAGAATCGGAGGTAGAGTTACGATGGCGAACGCGCTTGAACTTATTCAGTCGGCAGTTGCCGGCAACAGAATCCTGATCTTCATGAAGGGCAATCGCAATTTCCCGCAGTGCGGTTTCTCGGCGGCGACCGTCCAGATCTTCGAGCAACTCGGCGCTCCGTACGAAACTATCGACGTGCTGTCGGATCCCGAAGTTCGCGATCAGGTCAAGGCCTATAGCAATTGGCCGACGATTCCGCAGGTCTATATCGACGGCAAGTTCGTCGGCGGCTGCGATATCGTTCGTGAGCTTTACGAGACTGGCGAACTGGAGACTTTGGTCAAAGGTGCGACTGGTCCGGTGGCCACGCACTAATTCTGCGCATCGGAATTTGCGCCAATGAAACGGGCTCGGCGGAAGGCTAGGGGGGCACGCCGTGGCTCCGGTCAAACTCGGCTTGGCGCTGCAATGTCCGTTGCCGGTTAGGCTCTTCTTTCCGTGCTCGGATTGGGGCCGGACTCCGATTTCAGTCAGGGGTCCTGAGAATGCCTGGGCGGTTCTTCCCTCTCCTTTGGCCTCTGCACGGGAAGGTCCAAACGAGACCACAGTTGCTTGTAATATTGGGAATGATCTCCGTTGATTAAACTCCTCTGTCGTCCCCTTCCGACTGTAAACAGCCATTGCTCATGAGTGACGGCGATCGTGCTTAGGCTGTGCGTTACCGGTCAGGATCGAGTTATTCTTCGTATCATGTTTTGAGTAAACCTGATTGGCGGCGCGACTTCGCGACGGTCGCGGCTGCATTCCGCAGATTATTTGCGGTTCGGTGGTCCAACTCTCGATGTACTGCCTTGTCACAATTCCGACCGCTCCGTATCATTGAAAAATCGTTGTAATGGCCGCAGTCAAAGAAATAACCATGCCGCCCGGCAGACCCGGCGACGACAGTTCGCGGCTCCTGAATCTGCTACGGATCGCGGTCCTGGTATTGCTCGTCGGTGGATCGATTTATCTCTTGTCGACTCATGCGGAATGGTTTGAAAATCCGCGGCTGGTCAAGGTCGAGGTGATTCGCTGGGGCGTATGGGGGCCAATCGCCTACATCCTGCTCTATGCCCTCGGCCCGTCATTCCTGGTGCCCGGCGCGGTGATGACCATTGCGGGCGGTCTCGCGTTCGGTGCGTTGTGGGGTGCGGTATGGTCGGTGATTGGAGCGGATCTGGGCGCGTTGATAGCGTTCGGCGCGGGGCACTTTCTCGGACGCTCATTCGTTCAGAAATTTTGCGGTGAGCGCTTCCAAAGTCTAATGGAGCGTCTGGCGCGCAATGGCTTCTACATCATCCTCTATCTTCGTATCGTTCCGGTGATCCCTTATAATGCGCTCAATTTGATAGCCGGCGCCTCACCGATAGAATTTCGCGATTACTTCTGGGCGAGCGTGATTGGAATCCTGCCGGGAACGATCCTGTTCGCGATACTGGGCGACGCGTTGTGGCATCCCATGCAGCCGCGCTTTTTTATCGCGGTTGGGCTGATTCTGTGCTGCTTTGCCGCAGGTGAGATATTCCGCCGCCGAAGCCGGGTTGCGATCGACGTCGCAGCCTGATTTCTGTAGTTCAGGTGGGGAAGGTTTTGCGCTTGTCGGAGTCTTCGTAATAGCGCGCCGGAAACGGCTAGTCCTCAAGCACCGGCCGCACTAAGCTCCTTCGCGAGCGCCCGTGCCAGCCTGGTTTTACCCACTCCGCGGACCTTCGATCGCGATGGAGGCTCCCGCTGCGTCTGGCCGCTTGCGTCACCCTCCCCCCAGAGCGGACGGTGCGCTACGCTACGCCCCCACGCTATTACGGCCGCCGTTGCGCAGGCCGCTGGGACCCATTTTCATTCGCCGGCCGGCTTGGGCAGCGGGAAATGAATCCGCTCCTCCTTGATCTTCATCAATTCGACCGCCACGCCACGGCGCGAAAAGGCACCGATAATCTCCTGCACCAGCCATTCCGGCGACGACGCGCTCGCGGTCAGGCCGAGCGACTTTGCACCCTCGATCATCGCGGACTCGACATCAGCCAGCGAATCCACCAGGAAGGCACGCCCACCGCGCATCCGCGCGACCTCGACCATCCGGTTGGCGTTGGAACTCTGCTTCGATCCGACCACCAGCACCACATCGCTGACGTCGACCAATTCCTTGACCGCGTTCTGGCGATTCTGCGTCGCGTAGCAGATGTCGTCGGTCTTCGGCGTCTTGATCGCCGGAAAACGCCGCTTCAGCGTCGCCATGATGTCGCGCGTATCGTCCACGCTGAGCGTCGTCTGCGTCACCGCCGCGACGTGCTCGGGATCGGGGACCTCAAGCGCCTCGGCCTCCTCGACCGTGCCCACCAGCAGCACCTGACCCGGTGCGACACCCACCGTCCCCTTGACCTCCTCATGGCCGGCGTGACCGACCAGAACTACGGTGTTGTGCGCTTCCGCATAATGCTCGACCTCCGAATGGACCTTCGTGACCAGCGGACAGGTGGCGTCGATAACGCGCAGTTTGCGCTCCGCCGCGCGATCCCACTCGCTGGGCGCCACCCCATGCGCACTGAAGATGACGCGCTGACCCTCGGGCACCTCCTCGAGCGTATCGACGAAGATTGCACCCTCGCGTTCGAGCGCCTCGAGCACGAAGCGGTTGTGAACTATCTGATGACGAACGTAGAGCGGTCGCCCATAGGCCCGCAACGCTCCCCTCACCGCCTCGACCGCACGGTCGACCCCGGCGCAAAAACCGCGCGGCTCAGCCAGGATCAATTTTTCAACCGATGTTTCCGTAGGTAGCATGCTATTTGTTGTTAGATTATCAATACTGGCCGCTCGGTCAATGACCCTATCTGATTGACGAATTGAGGTTGCCCGATCCGAATATCATCAAGCCCATCGAGCTCAACGTCTTCTGAAAGCGCGGCTTGCGAAGCGCAACTGCTTAGCTGTGCAATTCCGGTGGATGCGACGTCTGGCAGCCGATCCAGACTTCGCCGCCCTCAAAATATTCCTTCTTCCAGACCGGAACGATTTCTTTCAGCCGGTCGATTGCGAAGCGACACGCGTCGAAGGCTTCCGCGCGATGAGCCGCCGAAACCGCGATCGCGACCGACGTCTCTCCGATATCGACGAAGCCGATCCGATGCCGGATTGCGATGCGCACGATCTTGAAGCGCTCGCCGGCCTCGCGCGCCAGCTTGCGCATCTCGTTGAGCGCCATCGGCTCGTAGGCCTCGTACTCAAGCCGCAGGACTTGCCGCCCGGCGTTACCGTTGCGCGTGGTGCCCGCGAATGTGACTGTCGCACCGGCGGACGGGTCCGCGACGGCACGCTCCAATGCCTCGATATCCACCGGCTCATGACCGATCGAAATCGGCCCCACCCATCGCAGATTCGACTCCGGCACGCCGACACCACCGCTGACCGGCGGAATGAAGGCAACTTCGTCTTCATTGCGCGGACGAAAATCTTCCTTGACGTATTCCTGGTTCACCGCGAAGGCCACGCCGTCATGATGGCCGCCGAGCGCGGGGAATTCGCTCAGCAGGCGACTCCAGATCTCGCCGACGGTCGTCCCTTCCGGAAATTCGCGGTTGAGTTCCGCGGCACGCGCCCGTTCGCGCAAGGTCGCAAAGAGCTTAATTGTTAGCCGGTTCATAGTCAGGGCAGTAGTTCTTTATCCGATGACGATTGCTGTCGATTAATGTTGATGATCGTGCGTCGAAGCCAGCCCGAGCAGATGCGCCATGTGGCCGAGCTCGGGCAGAATCAGTTTCTCCATCGCGAGCCGGCAGGCGTTGGGCGATCCGGGCAGTGCCACGATGATCTTGCCTTCACTGATTCCGGCCAGCGCACGACTAAGGAACGCCGCCGATCCAATCTCCTGGTACGAGAGCGCGCGGAACAACTCGCCGAACCCTTCGAGTTCCTTATCGATCAGCGGCCGAATCGCTTCGATCGTGGAATCGCGCGCTGCGATTCCCGTCCCGCCGTTAATGATGACGCCGTCGAACTCACGCACGCCCTTGCGCACCGCTTCTGCAATTCGTTCGGGCGTGTCTGGGAGCACCTCGTAATGCATCACGCGATGATCTGCCCCTTCGAGCAATTCCCGAATCAGGCGCCCGCTCTCGTCGCTCGCGGCGTCGCGCGTATCGCTCGCCGTGATCACTGCCAGCTTTAGATGGGCGTGCGCACCGTGGCGATGATGTTCGTTGACAGCCATGATTCAAGGTTTACAACATCGCGTCATCTATTATAAGCATGGCCTCGGTCTGCGGATATCCCGCCCCATGCTTCGCCCACCGTTCACCACTTCACCAAATACATTCCGGGAGGCTTCGTGCCCCGCCGCAAAGTGACCAGGCCTCGATGAATGGCACGGTAAAAATCACGATCGGCCTCGTCGCGGTCTTCGCGCTGCTGATTGCGGCGCGCTGGCTCGGCATCGGCCTTGCCCTACATCGCCTGCTCGAATGGATTTCATCGCTCGGCGCGATCGCCCCGGTGGTCTTCATCGCCGCGTACATTGCGGCCTGCGTGCTGTTTATTCCAGGGTCGATCATGACGATTGGATCGGGCGTGCTCTTCGGCGTCCTCTGGGGTTCGGTTTACGTCTCGATCGGCGCGACCGTCGGCGCTACGCTGGCCTTTCTGATCGGACGTTACTTTGCGCGCCACTGGGTCGCGGCGAAACTTGCCGGCAATCCCACTTTCCGCGAAATCGACGCCGCGGTCGGCCGCGAGGGATGGAAAATCGTGGGCCTCACACGGCTTTCGCCAGTGTTTCCTTTCAACTTGTTGAATTATGCCTACGGACTGACGCGCGTCAGCTTGCGCGATTATGTCCTCGCCTCGTGGATCGGGATGCTGCCCGGGGTCGTGATGTACTGCTATATCGGATCGCTGGTCGGCGACCTGACGCGGCTGGGCGCGGCTCCAGCGGCGCGGCCCGCTGGGTTCTGGATACTTAATGTCATCGGCTTCGTGGCGACCGTCGCAGTGGCGCTTTACGCGGCGTCGATCGCGCGCAGCGCGCTCGCTCAGAAAAGGCTGGCCCACTAAGGGTTCGCTAAGAGTTGAGCACTGGTTCAGTTTGAAAGTTTGACTAATTCCTCGACAAATCAAGCAACGAAGGAGGGTGCAATGGCAGATTTTATTTTAGTTCATCGAGAAACGGACGAAGAAATACTTGTAAACCGCGATCATATTGTAAGTGCCGAATCAGTGGGGTCTGGTTTGACGAACATAAAGCTCACAAATGGTGATAGTCACTTAATCAAGGAAGGTCCGGCGGCGTTGGGGAAGAAGAAGCCTTAGCTAGAAGCTCCGTCAACAGTGGGCTCTCTGCAAACTGAACCAATGCCAAGAGTTGAGAAGCTTCGGTCCGAGCAAAGCTGATATGGGCCCGCCTCCAACCTTGCTCCCGCTCACACCCGCGGACGCTCACAATCGGCGCCTGGTCGAGCACGTTCACCCCGGCGACTGGAAAAACCCCACACCCGCATCGCGTTACAATCTGGTTGTGATTGGCGCCGGTACCGCGGGACTGGTGATCGCGGCAGGCGCCGCGGGCCTGGGCGCGAAGGTCGCGCTGGTCGAGCGTGAGCTGATGGGCGGCGACTGTCTCAACTTTGGCTGCGTGCCGTCCAAGGCGATTATCCGGGCATCGCGAGCCGCCGCCGAAGTTCGCGATGCGGAGCGGTTCGCGGTGCACGTACCGGATGGCGTACGCGTGGACTTCGGCGCGGTGATGGAGCGGATGCGCCGGCTGCGCGCCGACTTGAGCGTCAACGACTCAGCCGCGCGCTTCAAGGAGCTTGGCGTCGACGTCTTTATCGGTGGCGCGCGCTTCAGCAGCCGCGACACCATAGTCGTGGACGATGCAACGCTGCGCTTTCGCCGCGCCGCGATCGCGACCGGCGCGCGTGCGGCCGAACTGCCGATCGCGGGACTTAAGGAGGCCGGCTATCTCACCAACGAGACGGTCTTCTCGCTGACTGATCTGCCACGGCGCATTGCGGTAATCGGCGGCGGACCGATTGGCTGCGAACTGGCGCAGGCGCTGCGCCGTTACGGCGCCGAAGTCGCGATCCTGGAGGTCGCGCCGCAAATCCTGATTCGCGAGGATCGCGACGCCGCAGCACGAGTCGAGCAGTCGCTCGTCCGTGACGGCGTGACGATGCTGACGGGTACCAACATCGTCGGTGTGGAAAGGCGTGGCGGCGAAAAGGTAATTCGTTTCGAACATGGCGGCACCGCCACGGAACTAGCCGTCGATGAAATCATCCTCGGTGTTGGCCGCACGCCGACGGTCGCCGGACTCAATCTCGAAGCGGCAGGCGTCAACTTCGACCCCGGCATCGGCGTGATCGTCGATGACTATCTGCGTACCACCAACCCGAGCATCTATGCGGCGGGCGACGTATGCTCGCAATTCAAGTTCACCCACGTGGCCGATGCGATGGCGCGAATAGTCATTCGCAACGCGCTCTTTCATGGCCGCGCCCGTATGAGCGCTCTGACTATTCCGTGGTGTACCTACACCGATCCTGAAATCGCGCATGTGGGACTTTACGAAGCCGATGCGAAGTCGCGCGGAATCGAGCTTAAGACCTTCGTGCAGGAGTTCGACGCCATCGATCGCGCGATCCTCGACGGTGAGACCAATGGCTTCGTCAAAGCCCATGTCGCCGCGGGCAGCGACCGTATCGTCGGCGCAACTATAGTAGCGAGCCATGCCAGCGAAATGCTCTCCGAAGTTACGCTCGCGATCGCCAAGGGGATCGGTCTCGGCGCGATCGCCGGCGTGATTCATCTTTATCCAACGCAGGCCGAGGCCTTGCGCAAGCTCGGCGATCAGTACAACCGCGCGCGATTGACGCCCCGCGTCAAGTGGCTATTCGAGCGCTGGCTCGCATGGACCCGCTGACTGCGATGCGTGCGTTGGTAACGGGCGTTTCGAGATAATGTAATCGCAGACACCTGGGCAATCGCCACAACGAGGACCACTGAATGGGAATCATGATCGACGGCGAATGGCGCGCGGACGGTACGTTGCCAACCGACAATGGACATTTCGTGCGCGCACAGAGCGGCTTTCGCAGTTGGGTGACGCGCACCGGCGAGGCCGGTCCGAGCGGTGATGGCGGTTTCAAGGCGGAGCCGAGCCGCTATCATCTACATGTCGCGCTCGCCTGCCCGTGGGCCCATCGCACGCTAATCTTCCGCCAACTCAAGCGGCTCAACGGAGTGATTTCGTTGTCGGTCGTCGACCCTTTCATGGGCGCCGACGGATGGACCTTCGCTGCACCGGACGGTTCAATTACGCCGGGTTCTACCTCCGACCAACTCAATCACGCTCGCCACCTATACGAGGTCTATGCGAAGGCCCGCACTGGCTATAGCGGACGCGTCACGGTTCCGATCCTGTGGGACAAGGAGCGGCGGACCATCGTCAATAACGAATCGGCCGAGATCATTCGAATACTCAACAGTGCATTCGATGAATGGGGTGACGCGTCGGTTGATTTCTATCCGCCGGCGCTGCGTGCCGAGATCGATCGAATCAATCCCGTGGTTTATGAAAACGTCAACAATGGCGTTTATCGATGCGGTTTCGCGAGCACGCAGGAGGCTTATAACGAGGCCTTCGACGCGCTTTTCCGTACGCTCGGCGAACTGGAGGTTCGGCTGTCACGCCAGCGTTATCTTGCGGGCGATCGAATCACGGAGGCCGATCGGCGGCTGTTCACTACGCTGGTGCGCTTCGACGCGGTTTATTACGTGCATTTCAAGTGCAACCTGCACCATATCTCTGACTATCCGAATTTATGGAACTATACTTGCGAGCTTTACCAGGTGCCGGGCGTTGCCGAGACGGTAAACCTGGCGCAGATCAAACGCCATTACTATGCGAGTCATGAAAGTATAAATCCGCGGCGAATAATAGCGCGGGGCCCGGCGATCGATTTCAGCGCGCCGCACGACCGCGCTCGTCGGTTCACTTGAGATGGGGAAAAGTTGTTGAGAAATCCAAAACTGCAAGCTTTTCTGAAACCTTATTGAGGTTTCAAGCGGCCCAACAGTCTTGACCTGACTTTTAGGACTGGATTTCCCTTTGCCAAGATGCGGGCTTCGTTCTATGAAAATCCTGTCATGTGGTTGACCTGCGATGCTCTGTAGGCGCTAGGTTCCGTCATTCTGAGCCCGGCGAATGGTTCCGGATGCGAGCTCAGCCGGTGCTAGCGGAGGCGCAGGTTGAAGGCTTGCGGGCCTTTCTCACCGGGGCGCGTTTCGAATTGCACCTCCAGGCCCTCGCGCAGGTCCTCGAAATAAACTTTCGGCGCGAGCCGCGAGCGATGGAAGAATACCTCGTCGCTGCCATCGTCGGGATTGATGAAGCCGAAGCCCTTGTCCTTGATTATCTTCTTTATCGTGCCGTACACCGACAACCCTCCCTTCAATTAAGCAGTTTGCGGAATCATGAGATAGCTAGTTACGGAATCATGACAGCTCGCCATTGTCACTCTGACGCAGCGAACCAGTGCCTAGATTGCAGCGCGTATGAAAATCGATATTCTAACCGCGTTCAGGATGATGGACAGTCGTGCGCTGGATTGAGCTTAGACCTTGCGGACTCCTACTCCAAACGCACCTCGCGGACTCGTTAGCTCGGCTCGCAGGCTCGCCCAGTGTTATGTAAAGAGGGAAGCAGGACGGAAACGGCGCAGAAGGCACAGAGCCGTGAAGAGGCTATGCCAGGGGTTATACGCGGGGCGGCACGCAAATGTTGAAAGCGGTCACACTTAAGGAAATCGAGCGGATATTTTCCGTCACCGACGCGCTCGGAATTTCGCGCGAGGCGTTGGTAATCCCGCTACGTACGGAAACGCCCGGCCGGATCGCGCTAATGAAAGATGGCAAGCTCGAAATCGTGGTCGATCGCGACGGCGATTTCGAAGATTGGCTCACGCGTCTGGAGCCGTCGATTCGCTCATTGATGGATCTGCCGGAGCCGGACTGAACTCGATGATCACCACGCCGTGATCGACCATGTCGCCTGCGCCGACGCGGATCTTCTTCACGATTGCGGCGCTTTCGGCGTAGAGCGTGGTTTCCATCTTCATCGCTTCGAGCACCGCCAGCGCCTGCCCGTGCTCGACCCGGTCGCCCTCGGCGACGAGCAGTTTGAGGATCTTACCCGGCATCGGCGCGGTTACTTCCGGCGCGGCCAGGCCGTGGCGGGAGGCGCCAGTGCGGCCCTCGACCGGCGCGAACTCGAAACTGGCCGGCCCCGCCACGACGAGGATCGAGTTGCGCGTGCGCGCGCCGGCTATGCGGATGCGCCGGCCGTCGATTCCCAGAATCGCGGCGCCATCGGCCAGCGGTTCGAGTTCGGCGATGACGTCGATACCGTCGATTCGCGTGCGCACGATGGCGCCGTCGCGGGCGACGATCTCGACTTCGATTGTGCGTGTATTGCCAACCAGTTTGAGCTTCATCGGCGACCCCACAGTTCGAACCCGGCCAGTTCCGTCCACGGAGTTCGCATACAAGCGCCACCCGCGTCGTTGCGCGCGCCGTTTGGGGTAACCGAGCCGACGACCGGGCGCGCGCCATCGAGAATCCCGCCCGCAATGAGGGCAGCCGCGATTAGCGCTGCGTTCAGGTCATCGCCGGCGGCGGTCCAGTGCGGAAAATTCTCCTCGAGGAAACGGGTGGACAAGTCGCCGCGGGCAAAGGCAGCGCTCGCGACGACATCGCGCAAAAAGGCCGCCGTGTTATTGATGCCAACCAGCGAGAACTCGCCAAGCGCCGCGCCCATGCGGGCGCGCGCCTGCTCGCGATCGGAGCCGTAGCAGATCAACTTCGCGATGAGGCTATCGTAGTATGGCGAAACTTCGGCGCCGACACCAAGATGGGTATCGATGCGCACGCCAGGTCCTGCCGGCAGATTAAGCTTGATCACGCGTCCAATGGCCGGGCGGAAGTCATGCGCGGCATCCTCGGCGTTGATGCGACATTCGATCGCGCATCCGCGGGGCGCTGACGGTTCGGCCACGCGCTCGCCCGATGCGATGCGCAATTGTTCGGCGACGAGGTCGCAGCCGAAGCGCAGCTCGGTGACCGGATGCTCGACCTGCAGCCGCGCGTTGATTTCGAGGAAATAGAAGTTGTCGCCGGCAACCAGGAACTCGGCGGTGCCCGCGTTGCGATAGCCGGCGGCGCGCGCGAGCTTGAGCGCCGCCTCGGTCATCCGATCGCGCATACTGGAGGGCAATCCCGGTGCCGGCGATTCTTCGATCAACTTCTGATGGCGTCGCTGAATCGAACATTCACGCTCGCCCAGCGCAACGATCGTACCGTGATGATCGCCGAAAATCTGGATCTCGATATGGCGCGGGCGCGCGAGATATTTTTCGAGAAAGACACGGCCGTCGCCGAAGGCGGCCTGGGCCTCGCGTGCGGCAGCCTCGAGCGCGGCGGCGAAGCCAGCCGCATCATTGACGACACGCATTCCTCGTCCGCCGCCACCCGCCGCGGCCTTAACCAGGACCGGAAAACCGGCACTGGCCGCGAACTTGCGCGCAGTCGCGAGGTCGCCGGTGCCGACCCCCGGCACGACCGGAACGCCAGAGTCGATCGCGATGCGCCGTGCGGCGATCTTGTCGCCCAGCGCCGCCATCACGCCGGCCGGCGGACCGACGAACATCATCCCGTGCGCCTCGGTGGCGCGTGCAAATTCGGGCCGCTCAGAGAGGAAGCCATAGCCGGGATGGATGGCGTCGGCCTTCGTGGTTTGCGCGGCTGCGATGATTGCATCGAGGTTGAGATAGCTGTTCGCGGGATCGGGGGGGCCGATCAGGCGCGCCTCGTCGGCCGCGGCGACGTGCGCCGCCCCAACGTCGGCCTCCGAATAGACCGCGACGGTTTTGATCCCGAGCACGCGCGCGCTGCGGATGATGCGCAACGCGATTTCTCCGCGATTGGCAACCAGCAGCTTGTTGATGGTTCGCGATTTCACTCTTGCGGGAGCCTACCATACAAGCGGCGCGGGACAACGGCGCGCCGCATGTTTGCCTAATGAAATGCTTCCCCACTGAAGGAACGTAAAACCCGATTGCGAAAACAACGAGCGTAGTTCGAGCGAAAATGTTTCACGTGAAACATCTCCGCCTTAATTTTGCGGGGAAGGGTTTCATCGTTGACATCCGCCGTAGCTTTTCAAGCGATGAGATGAAGTGGTGTTGACGCGATGTAACGCGACCAGCGGTTAAGAGATCCACACGATGCGCGTCCGCGCTCGTTTGCATGCGCGTGGGGCATCGACTAATTGCGAGCGCAAGTACCGCATGCGAGGTGACGAAGCAGATGGGCAATTATTTTGAGGATTTCAAACCCGGCCAGACCTTCAAGCATTGGCCGGGCCGGACGCTGACGGATTTCGACAACACCTGGTTCACGCTGATGACGATGAACACCAACCCGATTCATTTCGACGCCGCCTATGCGGCGAAGAGCCAGCACGGCCGCTGCCTAGTCAACGGCCTGCTGGTGATCGCGACAGTGACCGGGATGAGCGTAAAGGACATCAGCGAGAACGCGATCGCGAATCTGGAGTACGAAACGATTCGGCACACCGCGCCGACCTTTGGCGGCGACACTTTATACGCGGAAACTACGGTGCTCGAGGTCACGCCATCGTCAAGCAAGCCGGACCGCGGGATAGTTTACGTCGAGACTCACGGACTCAATCAGAAGGGTGAACAGGTGCTGACGTTGCGGCGCCGCGTGCTGGTGCCGCGGCGGCCGCAATGAGCGTTCTCAGAGCCTCAGGGCGGCGGTGGGAGGCGCGGCAAAATTATTTTAGAAAAAATTTAGATCGGCGCGAAAAAAAGATTGATCGCTGGCGTAAAACGATTATCTTTAATTCTCGTCGTTCGAAGCCGCGTTCGGAACCCGGGCGCGATCAAACAAGGAAAGAATTTGCATGAGGGAGCGTTAGCGTAGGAAATGGAAAACTCAGCCGCCGTTCGCACTGTCTATGATTTTCCGGTTGCCGGGCATCTCTGCACCGATGGAGCTGTCCGTTATGTCAAAATGGCGCGCCGGGCGGGTCTCGCCCAACCGCAGGGCGTTTGCCCGCATTGTCAGATCATCTTCCAGTACCAAAAACCGCAACGCTCGAAAGTGCGGCACTTTGGTGAGAACGGCGCGACTCACTTTTAGTACGCGCGCCGACGGCCACACCGCCGGCATTTCCCATAAATTGAGACCGTAAGCTGACGCAACGCCGTCTTCACTGGCAGTTACAGGCCACCAGGAAGACTTGCAGAGTAAAATCTGTCGCGACTGCGGCTTTCAGTCGAAGCGCTCGATCGTACTTACCGATCTGCCTTCAACGGAAGTGGCAACGCGCGAGACGTTCTTCCCAGCATAGAGGGCTCGACTACGCGATCGATTCGTGGTGTCCCAGATCCATCGGATCTGAGTGGTAGTTACCTGGTATGGACTTCACGGGCCGTCGCCACGCGCGATATCGAGCCTTGGCAAGTTCGCCTTCGCGGCCCCAGCCCGGCGCGTGCCAGGCCGCAGAATAGGTCAGCCTGGAGCGGGTCTCGGGCGACCCATTCTCCCACGGTCGGTGAGCTATCGCAGAAGCGTTCATAGTCTCTATTTCAATGCAAGCGCGCTTGCATTGAAACAAGATCGGCATGGGTTTGTTAAATGAGCAGATGAAAAACGAGTATACTGACTATGCATGGAAGATGAACTAGCCATGCTCTCCGTCTCGCGTGAAGACACGCAAAGGGGAGAGCATGGCGTTGGCGGTTGGCCTACTCAGTCAATAATTTACGCGAAGGTTAAAAAGGGATGCGTCCAGTGAGAATTGCTGCGTGGTTGTACATTGGATTCTTGGTAACAGCGACCTGATAGCCAAATCCGAAGGTAAGACCCACTCGTTGGTAGATCGGAATGCGCCCAACCAGGATACCAGGCGTGAGAAAGACCTGGGTCTCGCCTTCGCGCTCGCCATTAGGCCACCAAGTGTAATTCATTTCGAACTCCGGCCAGAAATAATGAAAGACTCGATACTGCAAGGCGGTGTTCCACGCGACCGGCATGCCAAGGCGCTGGAGACCGCCATCCGGCAATGAGATCCCGGCAGTGGTCTGAACATCGAAAGCGCCAAAGCCCTTACCCCCCGCAATGGTCGGAGTAAAAACCCCGTGGCGATTGCTATTGCCGTCATCTCCAGTCGGGGCGCTGAAGCCCATGAACGCAGTCAGAATATAGTTCCCGTGTTCTTCATTGGCCGACAGGATGCGATACTTGACCAGAAAGGTCTCGTCGGCCCAGCCGTCGGTTTTTACGTCCTTGCCATGCTGGATAGCGCCGTTGTGGGCGACCCAGTTGGGCACCCCCAGAATGATTTCCGTATTCTGAGCCGGTATTAACTCCAAGCCCTTGCCGCCGCCGAAATTATCTGTGGCGACGCCTTTCTGATTGGCCTGCCAAGACTGATCGTAACGGAACTCCTCCTCTAAGCGCGGGGTCACCGTGACCAACGGAGTGATCCAGTGGGGCTGCTCGCTCTGAATGCGGGTTACGCGGGGGAACCAATCCGCGAAGTAATCTACGATCGCCGAGCCGAAAGAAGTGCCGCTTGAACCGGTGGCTTGCGCGCGGCATGGCGCTGCCGTCAGACAGACCGCCAACAATGCGCCGATGAGATAAACGAACGTGAAGTTACAACGGTGTGACGAATCCATGACGCGGGACGATGCCATGTAAATAGGCAAAAAGCAATTATCATGGCCTCGCCAAGTTGAGGCTTCGGCGGTGATTCTGATTCGCCGAGCAGCCAGTGCTGCCATCAGCAGCCGGGCAAATATCCTAATCGAATGGGCTGCGGCCCAGTTCGAAACGTTCGCAAGGTCTTGCCGCTCAGCGGAGGCGAACGGCCCGCCCTGCGTATCCCGGAATGCGGGAGAAAAGAACCGCGCGAACTGGTCGGTTGGCAGATCTTTACGAGATCGGTCAGCTCACCGCTTTGAGACCTACTGAGAGAGCGAAGGCATCTTTCACTCGTCCCGTAGGAGGTTTCTTTGAATTATCGCATGGGCTCGGAGGCCGCTCTCGCTTCATTCAACAATTACGCGGGTGTAATCGTGCGTTAACTTTTGGGTGCGTATGCTGCCTTCCGATTCTACTTCTACGTAAAGATGAAATTCGCGAGCGAAATTCTGAACCTCCTTAGCTATATGGACCCGCGCCCATTGGCAGCGTCTGCCTTGGTCTGATCATAAGAATTGTCATGCCACGGCGCATCGCAAGGTCGAATCACAACAAAGAGGAGTGAATTGAAGCATGGTCCAAAGAGGCAAAGAGTTCGTGAGGATCAGCGTTGCCGCCGTGATGATCGCGGTGTGGGGCTGTGCCCGGATGCAGCAGCCGGGGGGCGGCGCCTCGGCACAGCAAGTAGCTGCAGCCGACAATCCGCCGCCGATAGTTCAGGACTGCGGGATCGTCAGCATCGGCTCACCCACCAAGTATGCCTGCAATGGAAAGACCTACACGAGCTTCGAGCTCCTCAAGCTGCGCCTGAACTGGGAGAAGAACCACGGTGGTTGAGCGTACCACGATTCATCTTGATGACACTCAATCGGGAGACACCAATGAGAGATAGAAGAGTCAAATTTAATTTTGTGCTGGCGATTGTGTATTTGCTGGCAACGCTTGGGTTCGCCCAAAGGTCACTCGCTCAGGATTCGTCCGGGTCGGTACCGATGCTCAAGCTCTACATCGATCCCTCAACCAAGATTGTTTATGCCGAGCCAGGCCGCGGAAGGCGGTTGCTAGCGGAGATTCCGGCCTCCGCTATGGCTGCGGGCGCGATTCAGGCGCGCGAGGATCGGGAAGAAACCCAACTGCGTCAAAATCAGGACATGATTTCCGCCCTAGTCGCGAAGAATCAGGAGTTTGAAACGAGTAACCGCGAGCTGAACCGGGAAGTGGCAGAGATCAAGCCTGCGTGGCGGGACTTCATCGATAATTTCCAGGACAAGTTCCGGATCGGCACGCTGGTTTACGGCGATTACCGGTTCTATACCCATACCGGATTCCAACCTCAGGAACTGACGCAGGTAACTAATCCGGGGCCATGGAATAACAATTACAATGCATTTGATATCACCAGGACCTACTTAAACTTCTATTTCTTTCCCACCAAGGATTGGACTGTCAGGCTTACGCCGAACATGTACAAGACAATCGGCTCCTCTAACGACAAGGTCGGGCAAAATACCGGGTTCGGTAGCAATCTCGACGGCGATCTTGGCGTGAGAATGAAGTACGCAAACCTGCAGTACAGCGGCTTATGGCAGAAGCTCGACGTTCCAGCGCTCGCAGACGGGAAGATAACGATGGGCGAAATCGCCAACCCGCTGGTAGGCTGGGAGGAGGACCTCTACGGATACCGCTTTGTCAACCTGACCCCATGGAATTACCTGAGCCTTTCTTCGACGCAAATTGGGGTGTCGATGGAAGGATCGGTTAAGCCTTTCAGCGATGGAAAGAACTACGCTGACTATGGCTTTGGCGTCTATAACAATTCTAGCTTCCATGCTTACGAGCAGACCGACACCAAGCAAGTCATGGGTCGCCTTTCGCTATATCCATTCGGCAACGACTGGAGGTTCCAGGGTCTGGGTTTAACCGGGTTCTACGACTATGGATATGGCAATACCACCCCCGACTCGGCAAGCATACCAACTGTTCTGAAGGGTCCAAATGCACATATCAGCAGGATAGCGGCGCTGATGCACTACACGGCCGAGCAGTGGGGTCTAGCTGGTGAATTCGATTATGGCAACAACGCATTCAGCGCCGGCAATTTGTTTTCGGGCAGCGGTCCCGCGGACGAATTCGGCAGTGCGACCGGTAAGGCTCAGACGACGAATCCGCCTGGGGGATTCTTCGGTAACACCTGTACCACGGCCGCCCCATGTTACAACCCGGCGAGCGGATTTGGCGCTCAGACCGCCGCGTGGAACGCACTGCTAAATAACGGCCAAGCTCGGGAGATCGGCTTCGATATGTTTGGCCACTACCATATTCCTGACACCAGGCTGACAGCCTTCGGAATGTACCAGTGGTTCATGCCTAACGACAAGGTAACGCCGACCGATCCGCTGGACTTCGAGCGGTTCGTGGTGGGCGTCAGTTACCAATATAATGAATTCCTGCGCTTCGCGCTGGACAGCCAGAACACGCTCTTTTACCACAACCAGATGGGTATGTCCGTATCCCAGTTGGAGAAGTACGACTACGTTCCGGGGAGCAAGCTCAATGGTCTGACTCTGCCAAAGACCGGGTCGATCCCGAACCTGGTGCCGTTCGACACGCACTCGATCTGGCTGAACGTCGAGTTCAACTACTGATCCGGTACACATCAAGGGACCACGAGCGCGGATTGCAAATCCGCTCCGTGGCCCTTTAAGTGTAGCGTCGCTCGATTACCCGTGCGTATACTTGAGTGCGGATTCAGGGAGAGATAGCTTCGTATCTGAGCCATGAGTATTCGTTTTCATTTCATCACGCGGAGGATTGCAGGTCTGCTTAGCTTGGCGGGCTGTGTGGTGAGCGTGGCGATGCTGCTGGTGTTTCCAATGCAATCGGCTCATCAGTACGCGAATCATTTCCGCACTCCCCAAGTACGCCGATCGATCGAACGCCACACTTTCATTGCCCATCCTGACGGTGACGCCGCGCCGGCCCAGCGCATCGCGAATCAAGCAGTATTCCCGGCGCTGCTGGTGCCTCTTGACGCCGGGAATGCAGTCAAGCCTATCGCAAACTTTGAGCTCTCCTCTCAAGTCCCGATCTCACGTCTGCTCTTACGCCTGAAGCTGGGCTCGCCCCGCTCGGGTAGCCAAGACCCACTGCTCTAGACCTCGATAATCGCGGCTGACCTTTCGCTGCCGTGGACTAATGCGTCCACGTGCTGGGTAATTCAAGGGTCTTCGGATCACTTCGGCCCGAATCGCACGAGGTTTTTGGTTGTGCCCGGTTTCTCGTTGCGCAATCCCCACGCCATCATCGCGGGGGCAATCCTGACGGTCATCCTTGGCGTCGTCGCGCTCCTGCGGATGCCGGTGGACGTGTTTCCGCGACTCGACATTCCGGTCGCTGTGGTCGCGACGTTTTATCCGGGAATGCCGCCCCTGGACATCGAGGCCGACATCACCACGCGCTTTGAGAGGTTCTTTACACTCGGTAGCGATATCGAGCATATGGAATCCCGTTCACTGCCGGGTGTCAGTATTATCAAGGTATTTTTCCAGCCGGGCGTAGATCTCAGCGTCGCAACTTCAACACTTGGGAATCTGGCAATGGCCGATCTGCGCCATCTGCCTCCCGGAACATTGCCGCCGCTCATTCTCAAATCTGGCGCATCGGCGTTGCCGGTGACGCTCGTAACGGTGTTAGGAAAAGGGTTCACCGAAGCCCAACTCCGCGACCAGGCCCAATACAACATTCGGAACTGGATTGCGACGGTTCGCGGCGCTTCGGTACCTCCTCCGTTCGGCGGGAAATACCGGCAAATAATGGCGTACCTCAATCGGGACGCATTACAGGCACGCGGACTCACCCTGATGGACGTGGTTCACGCGCTCAACAGCGCAAATCTGATCATTCCGGCCGGCGACGCCAAGATCGGTTCCACTGACTACTTCGTATACAGCAACAGCATGATCGAGAATCCGGCAGACATTAACGACGTGCCAGTCAAGATTGGGGAAGACCAAGCGCCGGTGTTTGTCGGGGATGTTGGCCACGTTGAAGACGCCGCCGCAATTCAGCAAAACATCGTGCGCATCAACGGCCAGCGCTCGGTGTACATCCCCGTGATGAAGCAGGGATCGGCAAACACGATCGCGGTCGTTGACGGAGTGAAAGCGGTACTGCCGCAAATTACCGACCTGCCTAAGGGCGTACAGGTCAACGCAATCTTCGGCCAGGATACTTACATCAAAGCGGCGGTCGAAAGTCTCGAACATGAAGCGGTCGCCGGTGCGGTGCTCGCTTCGCTCATGATCCTGATCTTCCTCGGCAGTTTTCGCTCGACGGTCGCGATATTCCTTGCGATCCCGCTGTCAATCTTGGCGGGCGCTTTCGGTCTTATGATGAGTGGTTCAACCATCAACATCATGACGCTGGGAGGCTTCGCTCTCGCAATCGGCCGGCTGGTCGACGACTCAACAGTCGTACTGGAGAATATCAATCGCCATTTGGCGCAAGGCAAGGCGCCTCCCGAGGCTGCCCGCGACGGCGCCAACGAAGTGGCACTCGCCGTATTCGCCTCGACCGTCACCACGATGATTGTTTTTTCGCCGGTGATGTTTCTGTTCGGCGTGGCGCGGTCTTTGTTCAGTGCACTGTCATTGGCAGTCGTGCTTTCGATGGCGGCATCGTACGTAGTCGCAATGACCGTGGTGCCGATTTTTTGCGCGCGTTTTCTGAACTCCGAAGAGGCTCATAAGGCCGAGGAAGGTGGCGACGGGATCCTCGGTCATTTCATCGCTGCCTATGATCGTTTCGCTCTTCGCTACGAAGGCTGGCTTTCGCGCGCGCTCGACCACAAGCTAATCGTGATCGGTGCCACGACCGCATTTTTCGTGGTCAGCATTGCAATCTTTCCGTATCTCGGGACCGAGCTTTTTCCCAAGACTGATGCTGGCGAGTTCATAATTCAGTTTCGCGCACCTGTCGGCACGCGTATCGAACTTACTGAACAGCTCGCCGAACGCCTCGAAAATGTAATCAAAGAGGTAATTCCAGCAGACCAGCTCCAAACCATTGTTTCAAACATGGGACTCGCTCCTGGATTTTCTTCAATCTATTCGCCCAACGCGGCGAGCGACTCGGGCTTCGTGATGGTCGCGCTGAAAGACGATCATACGGTCTCGACCTGGGATTACGTGCGCGTCCTCAAACGAGAGCTGCCAGCGAAGATTCCCGAGCTCAAGACCTTCTTCTCCTCCGGCAGTATCGTCGACTCGGTATTAAATTTCGGCTTGGCTGCGCCGATTGATGTGCAGATTTCGGGGCCGCACTATGGGGTTCTCTTTCCAGCGGCACGGCAAATCGCCCAACGGCTAGACGGCATACCGCAAGTTGACGGAACCTTCGTTGCGGAAGAATCCGGCTACCCGACCCTGCGCATCAACGTAGATCGCGTGAAGGCCGCGCGCCTCGGCCTCTCCCAACGGGACGTGATCACCAACGTGATTACCGCGCTCACCTCCAACGAGATGATCGCCCCATCCATCTGGATCGATCCGCACTCCGGCAACGATTATTTCCTTACCGCGCAATATGCCGAAAACAACATCGACTCGGTCGAAACGCTACGCAACATTCCAGTGCGAAGCGCCGATAATTCGCAATCGCGCGATGACGCACTACTCTTACGCGACGTCGCCACGATCGTGCGGGAAAAGCATCCGGCCGAGGCCGACCATTACAACATCCAGCGAGTCGTTGATGTTCTAGTTGCGCCCAAGTCGGACGATCTCGGCGGCACGCGCGCCGCAGTCGTGCGCGCGCTCAAGAACGTACCACTACCGGCGGAAACGCGGATCGCAATTCGCGGTTCGGTCGAAGCGATGCAAGAATCGTTTCAGAGCTTCGGCTATGGCCTGTTGCTCGCAGTGGTGTTGCTCTACCTGGTGATGGTCGCGCAGTTTCGGTCCTTTCTCGACCCTTTTATCATTATGTTCTCGGTCCCGATGGGACTGATCGGGGTCGTGTGGACGCTGCTTCTCACGGGCACCACACTCAATATCGAATCCTTCATGGGAATCATCGCGATGGTAGGGATCGTAGTGTCCAACGCGATCCTGCTGGTCGATTTCGCCAACCAACGCCGCCAAGGAGGAGAGGAATTGCGCAGCGCGATCGTGGAATCGGCACGCATCCGAATGCGTCCCATCCTGATGACGACGCTGGCGACCATCGTGGGGTTGCTACCGATGGCGCTCAAGCTGGGCGCCGGTTCGGAGGCCTCGGCGCCACTCGCGCGCGCTGCCGCCGGCGGCCTCGCAGTCTCGACGTTGCTTACCTTGTTCCTGGTCCCGGCGCTCTATGAAATTTTCTACAGCCGCCAACAGGTGGCGAAATGAAGTCGCGGATTCTCTTTCGGACACTCATCCTAATGGCGGTGAGCATCTTCGCGTGTTCGCGCCCAGCTGAGAACAAGCTTGCCGATCCGCAGCCGATTGTCGCCGTGGTCCGTCCAAATCGCGGCAATGCCGTTCGCCTGATCACGCTGCCCGGTGACATGGTCGGGTTCTATGAATCTTCACTCTACTCGAAGGTAACTGGCTATTTGCAGAGTATCTCGGTCGACAAGGGCGACTGGGTAAAGAAGGGGGAGATTCTCGCTACGATCGAGGTGCCGGAACTTCAGCAGCGGGTCGCGCGGTCCGAGGCCAGCCTTGATGTGCAGCGACTAACGTATCAGCGCCTCGAACAGGTCTGGAAGAGCGACCCGCGCCTGATTGCACGTCAGGACGTCGATATCGCTCAGGGTAAGTACCTCGAAGCCAAGGCCGACGTTGACGAATTGCAGGCGCTGGTCTCCTACACGAGAATTATTGCGCCATTCGACGGCATCGTCACCGGCCGCTTCGTCGATCCCGGCGCGCTCATCAAGGCCGGCGGCGATCAGCCAAGCGCCAGCCCGGAGGAGGGTTCGGCGCATCCGACGGGGACGGCGGCGCCTGTCGTCAGCCTCGCGATGATCGACCCGATGCGAATTTACGTCTACGTCCCGCAAGGTGTGGTCGGCTTTATCAGACGGGGAACGCCGGCGATAGTCACGCTTCAGGACCCCTCGGGACATCCATTCGCCGGTACCGTCACACGCTTCGCCGCATCGCTCGACCTTTCGACGCGCACGATGCTCACTGAGATCGATCTCGGCAATGCACAGCACGAACTTTATCCGGGCATGTACGCGAACGTCACGCTGCAACTCGAACGGCATCCCGACGTTATTCAAGTTCCCGATTCCGTGATCGGGGAGAGTTCCCAAGGCAATTACGTATTAGCCGTCCAAGACGGAAAACTCTCAAAAAAGAAAATTACTGTTGGAATTCGTACCGGTCACATTGTCGAGATAACAAAGGGTTTGAACGGCGATGAGAAACTCGTCGCAGCGTTGGATCCCTCCCTGAGCGATGGCGAGAGCGTGACAGCCGTTCCATGGAAGACGACTTCTCTGGAAAGCCCCAAGGCGGTCGCGAGCAGTGAAGAAGCAAGGTAATGGGATGACGGGCTGTTCACAGAATCATAAGGCACTGATCGTCGCGATGTGCCTGAGCCTAATCGCGGCGGCCATCTCTTCTGCCCGGGCAACGGATCCTCTCAAGGCAGGAGAGAAGCTTACACTTCAGCGGGCGATAGAACTGACGCTCCAGAACCATCCGCGTGTTTTGGAGGCGGAAGCCGAAGCTGCGGCAGCCCACGCGCGTATCGGCGAAGCACAAGCGGCCTTGATGCCTCAGGTTTACGCGGTCGGTGAATATATTCGGTCTACCGATAATCCGATCGGCAATACCACCTATTTGAACCCTGGCTTCATTCCGCGCATTACGGGAACACTACACGGCGGTTCGGCTGACGCCGGACAGAGCCTCTCGACTACCGACAATTTCCTAACGGGCGTCGGAGGCCAACAATACCTCTTCGATTTTGGACGAGTTCACGGTCTCCTGCGACAACGTGCTGACGAGACACGTGCCGCACAGTCGCAGGTCCAACTGACTGATTTGGACCTCATCTTCGAGGCCACGCAACGTTATTTCGCGCTTCTCGCAGCCTACCAGAAAATAAAAGTTTACGAGAAGGCAGTCGAACAACGTACAGAGCAATTGCACGACGCCAAAGTAAAGGCGCAAGCGGATCTCACTCCTCAAATCGATGTACTTACTGCGCAGGCCGCGCTGGCTCGCGCACGGACGAATCTGCTTGATGCTTCAGACGACCAGGCGACAGCCAGGGTCGCACTGGATAATACGATGGCGGTGAGCCCGAACGCGCCGCCCTACGAATTGGCCGATGTCCTGACCTACAAACCCGTCAGCGGAAACCTTGAAGTCTACTTCGCTTCCGCGCTGGAGCACCGGCCTGATCTCGCGATACTGAAGGCCCAAGCTAGCGCCGCCGGTGCTCAAATTGCAGAAGTTCACAGTGACTTCTTTCCTTCGGCCCAGGCGGTAGCCGGTTATAGCACCATGGGAGCCGGACTTCCGGCTGCCAACAATTTCGACGTCGGGGTCGTGGTCAATTGGCCGATCTTCAATGGATTTCGCACAACGCGCCAACTCGACGAGGCTAAGGCCCAACAAAGTTCCATCGAGTATGCGATCAAAGACCTTCAGCTTCGCATCTGGCTGGAGGTAAAGAGCGCCTATTTGCACCTTCAGACTTCGGTTGAACGAATTCACCAAGCCGAGGACACGCTCGCGGCTTCTTCAGGTCAACTCGAACTCGCAGAAAAACGTTACAACGCAGGCCTCGGGAATATTATAGAGCTCACTGACGCCGATCGATTTTATATTCAGGACAATGCCGCCTACGTCGATGCGCTCTATGCCTATTCGGTGACAAATGCGAGCTTGGATCTGGCAACCGGGGCTTCTCTGCCGCGGGGCACAGGCAAGTGAGACAACTCATGCTGATGCTCACAGCTTGCAGACACTATACCGATCCCAATCACACGTATTGTTCACGCCTGCTGCGGTGGTTCGTTCTCGCGTCTCCTCTCTCCATTCTATTGTCCGCATGCGCAGATTCAACAGTACAAACTCAACGTCAACAATTGAAGATGCGTTGGTCATCCGATGGCCGCCGTACTGAAAATAGAATAATGAAAAGCTCCCGCAGAAATACCCGATATCGCGACTCTGAAACGGCCAGCATCGGAATAATTCTCATAGTCTCCGTAATCGCATTGGATCTGTGCGGATGCACCCCGACTCAACCATCAGTGCAGCAACGGGCTCTTCTGATCGAGAACCTCGAAGCGGCTATTAAACTCGACTACCAGAACCTCGCTGACGGTAAAGATGACAGAGTCCAGGCAGACGATTCCATTTACCAGGCGACCAAGGCGCAAGGGGTTATAGAGCAGCTGCAACAAGGTGTAGAGGTTCCGCAGTCGGAGGTTAACGATGCACTTGACGTTCCGCCGGAGTCACTTTCGGAAGACGCGCGAGCGGAGATTATCAAAGAACTTAACACGGCGGAAAAATGCGACGAACTCGGGGAACAAACTCACGATCCCGGCAACGATTGGCTCGCCTGGGATTCATACAGAGAGCAAAGGGATCGGGCGGCTGAAATATCAAAAGCCATGAGCCTTGATGTGGACGTTCCGTGGTCAGAGATTCAGGAAGCCTTGCGGGTTCCAGAGTTTCGATAGGCGAGCAATAACACGGAGGACCTCAGATCGCTGTAATCGAATAATAGAAGACAGCTTGCTACTGCCTTGGATTCAATAAGTGAAGAGGGTTTTCTCCAGGAGGATGAAATGAAAAAGCAACGCGCTCCCTAGAACATTGATTCAACAAGAAATCGATTGGTTGCGGGACTATCGCCGCAGAAAGCTAGCAAGTCCACTAAGCGATCTCGAACACTTAAAGCTAGCGAGTCTATCCAGGCGGCGACAGCCTTTTGACAGGCCAAGGTAATGTCGGGATCAAGCTAGGAGTGAAGGAAATGTGTGCTGATACAATGATGAATTGCGATGACCACCGGACAGAACGACAGAATGTGGCAGCGAAGGTAGCCAAAACAATAAAGAGCTACCACGTGAACTTAACGAGGAGCTTGATGGCTAAACGAATCAATCAATTGTGTTTAACTGTCCTGCTGACTTTCATCGCTTTAACGTTCTGTGCGATGCCCGGTCTTGCGTTAGATGTGGCCTCGACGAAAGCGGGCCTCTCGTCGCAACAGACTTTGCAACTTGTACAGGAGTTGAATGCCGCCAAGAATGCTGACTGGAACGCGGCACTTGATCCAAACGTCTCACCGGTAAGGCACGAGACTTTCCTGAATCAAATGAACAAGGCCGATCGGGCTTCGAAGGAACTCATTCATGGATTCGCGGTTCCACAAAGTGAGATCAACGACGCACTTTGGGCGCCTCCGAAACATATTTCGCCGGAAGAACGCACGCATCTCATCCAGGAGTTGAAGCAGGCGAAACAGCAAGACGATCTGAATGAACAAGCTATGTTGAACGACTTAGCTTGGTCTCGTTCTGCAGCGCCTGCGAATACCGAGATTTTCGATGAACGCAAGCAACAGGTCGATGCGGTCGTCAAAGATCTTGAGATAGGAGCGCCGGTCCATTGGACTGTGATCAGGCAAGCTCTGGTGGTGCCGACTTCTCCTTACTAGCGGGAATCGGACTCTTCTACGCCGCTCCTTTTGACTGCCCGGCTCCTTCTATACCGACGCGTCGCCAATCGCTGTAGCATCGGCGGCGCGCCGGCACATTGCTCAGAAGGGCACCTAGCCGCTCGGTGGCGCGGTCTTTCGACTGCAGTCGCCCACATTTGTTCGGTCGTTGGAGTGCCGAAAAGTTGGACACGGTAATATACCTATCCCGATACCTTGTCAGGCACACGCCGGAAGTATGACTCGCGAACGTTAAACGCGATCAGGCGTCTCTCGAAATGTCTTCTCTGACCGGTCGGTAGGAAACCGAGAGCGTTCCGAGATCTCGAAATGATGCGAACGGACTTTGCTGGCGTTCAGGTGCGTTCCGTTCTGATCCCGGCTAGCTCAAGGGTGACCATTGCTATAGCTGACGAGTTCATACTTTCGAGTGCGCCAAAGGTTTTCACGGGCGGCTATTGGCCGGCGGCTGGCCTCTGAGGCCCGCTCCGGCGACAGCGCCTCCATCGAAGTCGAATTCGACGTCAATTCCTCCGACCTTACGCCGCAAGCGGAGAAGACCTCGACACCCTCGGTTCACCGGCGGCGTTCGAGGGCAAGTCTGCGCAGCCCTGGTTCCTGCGAGACCTCTTCGAAATCATTCTTCTTAGAGATCGAGCGCTCAGCATCGCCGCCGCACCGAAACGCGCCGCGTCCCTGATCTCCACGCCGCATACCGCGATCGCGGCTCTGCCCGCCCAACCCTTTCAATTTTGCTATTCCTGCTCACAGTCATCTCACTTTAGCAAAGTGAGACACGAGTTCCCGGACCTAGCAGCTAGCAGATCACGCGACGGCTGTCATAACTGCCACTCAAGACCGTGAAGAGGCTATGCAGCGAATATCTACTTGAAGTATACCTGAGGTGCAGGGGGCACTACGATGGTAAATTGGCTCGCGGCTCGGAAGAGATTGAGTGCTATCCTTGGCGATTCCGCTTGCACCCGACGATTGGCCGTTCGCCCAACTCAGCTAAAGATACTTATCCTGATCGTAATCGCGATCTTCACCGGGAGTTGCGGCGGAGATAATAGCCAGTCGTCGCCGACGGCACCGTTCGTCCACTTTGTGCCAAATTCGCATGCATTTTGGAGCAACCCCAAGAACTGGACCACGGCCAACGGTCCCGCCTACGCCAACATCCTCCTCGACTCAAGCAACTTCCTGCCCTGCCTCGGTGGCCCGTATGCGTTATGCTATTACTCAGGCCCTAAATCCGGGCCGCAAGACCTCTCCTGCAACCTGACCATAGACGGCGAGTATGCCAACTGCAATTGCTATAATGTCCCGTTCGGTGCCTACTTCGTAGATATCAATGCGATCTTGAACCGCTCAGTCTATGAAAAAACAGTTGCACAATGCGGTATCGACGGCAGCAACTGCGCAGCGATCAACTCAGCTCCGGTGTGTCAGTCAATCAATCAGGGAACTTTGATTCCGGGAGCGAGACTGTTTTCGACCTTCAGCTTCGATTGCATTCCAACCAACGGCATCGGTCAGACCAGTTGCACCGCCGCGCCCTATGCCGGATGCATGACCGCTCCTTGTCTCCCGACCGATCAACCTGGAATAGCCAGTTGCTCTTGTCCTACTTTCAACGGTCCATA
>Ga0182024_10003119_pt1 | contig 40025 bp, 30 predicted proteins | sample P32metaG_FD_120480 | JGI IMG/M metagenome (GOLD analysis project Ga0182024, IMG submission 120480) | Permafrost microbial communities from Stordalen Mire, Sweden - P3-2 metaG (Illumina Assembly) | ecosystem: Environmental > Terrestrial > Soil > Wetlands > Permafrost | place: Sweden: Stordalen...
AATAGCTTCTGGCCAATCTCCATGGCGCGCTCGCGCTGGTGCTCGTTGATCCAGTGCTTGATCTTGTTGCGCGCGCGCGAACTCTTGGTGAAGCTGAGCCAGTCGCGCGAGGGCGCATGGCCGGTCTGGGTATTGATCTCGACGATGTCGCCGTTGCGCAGCTTGGTGCGCAAAGGCACGATGCGGCCGTTGACCTTGGCGCCGATGGTAGTGTTGCCTACCTCGGTGTGGATGGCGTAGGCGAAGTCGATGGGGCTGGCGTCCTTGGGCAGGACGACGACTTTTCCCTTGGGGGTGAAGGTGTAGACCTCCTCCGGGTACAGGTCGATCTTGAGGGTCGACATGAACTCGTTGGGGTCGGACATCTCGCGCTGCCATTCCATGATCTGGCGCACCCAGGCGAGGCGGGCCTCGTCCTTGGCGGTGACGCTGTCGCCGGCCTTGTACTTCCAGTGCGCGGCGATGCCCTCCTCGGCGACGCGGTGCATCTCCTCGGTGCGGATCTGGGCCTCGAACTGATGGCCGCCGGGTGCGATGAGCGTGGTGTGCAGGCTCTGATAGAGGTTGGGCCGCGGCATGTGGATGAAGTCCTTGATGCGGCCGGGCACAGGGCGCCACAGGCTGTGCAGCAGCCCGAGCAGCGCGTAGCAATTCTGCTCCGTGTCGGTGATGACGCGGATGGCGAGCAGATCGTAGACCTGGTCGACGGGGACCTTCTGGTCGGAGAGCTTTTGCTGGATGGAGTAGAGGCGCTTGATGCGCGACTCGACGCGGCCGGGGATTTTGACCTCGCGCAATTTGGCCTCGAGCGTCTTGACGACGCCCTGCAAAAATATCTCTCCCTCTTCGCGCAGCGCTTCCACTTCGGTGGAGAGCTGCTCGTAGGCGTAGGGGTCGGTGTAGCGAAAGGCGAGATCTTCGAGCTCGCCACGCAGCTTGCCCATGCCCAGGCGGTGCGCCAGCGGCGCGTAGACATCGAGGGTCTCGCGCGCGATTTTCTGCCGCTTCTCCGGCGGCAGCGGCTCCAGCGTGCGCATGTTGTGCAGGCGGTCGGCCAGCTTGATGATGACCACGCGGACGTCGGTGACCATGGCGAGCAGCATCTTGCGGATGTTCTCCGCCTGATGGTCCTCGCGATTGGCGAACTTGATCTTGTCCAGCTTGGTGACGCCCTCGACGATGTGCGCGACCTGATCGCCGAACAGGTCTTCAATCTCGGCCGAGGTGACGTCGGTATCTTCGACGGCGTCGTGCAGCAGGCCGGCGGCGATGGCGGTGGAGTCCATCTTGAGCTCGGCGAGGACCTGGCCGACCTCGAGGGGATGGATGACGTAGGGCTCGCCCGAGGCGCGCTTCTGGCTCTCATGCTGGCGCAGGCTGAAGAGCCAGGCCTTGCGGATGATCTCAAGATCGTCGCCGGGGCGGTTGCGGTGGACCTCGTCGAGCAGGCGCGCGAACTTACTGTCGATGGCACCGATGAGCGTGCGCGGAAGGCCTGGCAGGAAGGGCGCGGCGGTGATGGGCGCGGGCGGTGCCGGCTGCAGCGCGGGGTCCACGTCGGGGCGCAGAGACTCGGGCGACGCGGCATGCGGCGGAGCCGCTTCGAGCTGAATGCCTGCGTCGGTCGAGAGTGGCTCGGAACTCGTCCCCTCGAGCATCGAGGGTGCGGGCCTCCCGGGATCCGGGGAGGCCGCTGGAGTGATTGCCATAGCCCATTATAAGAGGCGCAGCGAAATCTCCGCGTGAAGTGCCAAAATGGAAACGCGCAGAAAAGGCAGTCCTGCCGCAGCGATGAAGCAGGGATACGGCGATTTCCGCGCGTTGGAAGGGAGTTGGAGGCCGGTGCACGCATTGAGAATGCTGCGCGACCGTCACTAGACTTGGCAGTGAAAGCTGGAGATGCGATGGGCTTCAAGGCACGTCTTCAGGACTTTCCTGGTGACGCCATGCGCGCGCAACTTGCAGCAGCCTTCTGCCTCCCTCTTCTCCTCAGCGGCTGTGCGCTCAGTCCAACCGGCACTCCCACAGCAGATGTGGGGATGGCCCTGAAGGGATCGGTGCACGGCGGGCAGCAGCCGATCGCGGGCTCGCATGTCTACCTCTTCGCCGCCAATACGATGGGCTATGGAAGCGCGTCGTCCTTGCTGCTGGACGCGGGGTTGACCGACTCCGGCGGCAACTTCTCCATCTCCGGCGACTACAGCTGCACGCCCAACACGCAGGTCTATATCTATGCGTTGGGAGGCGATCCTGGTGGGGGGGCGAATGCGGCAGCGGGGCTGATGGCTGCTCTGGGGAATTGTCCGAGCGCGGGAAACTTTGCGAGCGCGACGCCTTACATCGTGGTCAACGAGGTCACAACGGTGGCCGCGGCATACGCGATGGCGGGATTTTCCCTCGATGCCACCGATGTCTCCAGCTCGGGCAGCGCTCTGTCGGAGACGGGGATTGCCAACGCGTTTGCCAATGCAGCGAATCTGGCCGATCTGGCTAGCGGGAGCGCGTTGGCGTCGACGCCCGGCGGCAACGGCACACCGCCCGAGAGCGAGATCGACACGCTGGCGAATGTGCTGGCGGCCTGCATCAACTCGAGCAGCACGATGAACCCGACGGCTTGCTCCACACTGTTCACCAATGCGCTCTCGGGCGGGACGACGGGAGCGCAGCCGACGGACACGGCGACGGCGGCCATCAACATTGCGCACAACCCGGGGGCGAATGTGGCTGCGCTCTATGGGCTGGCTGCGGCGACGCCTCCGTTTGCACCGGCGCTGACGGCGCAGCCGAACGACTTTACAGTGGGCATCCAGTTCACCGGCGGTGGGCTGAACGATCCATATTCGATTGCCATCGACGGCGCGGGCGATGTGTGGGCTGCCAATAACGGCGGCAGCGTTGGCACGGTGACCGAGTTGGCCAGCAGCGGCACCGCCATCTCGCCGCCCATCGGTTATACGGACGCGACGCATGGCGGCTTCTTTGGCATCGCCATCGATCTCTCGGGCAACGCGTGGGTCCCGTCCAACACGGGGAACTGCCTGGTGGAGTTCTCGAGCCTGGGCGTCGTGTCGTCCGGAGTGGGCGGCTACACTGGCGGAGGGTTGAACGATCCGTACGCGGTCGCGGTTGATGGCCTGGGCAATGTGTGGGCCACGAATATCGGTGTGAGCGGCGCGGGCGCCAACAGCGTAAGCGAGTTCACGAATGGCGGCTCCCCGACCTCCACTGGCACGGGCTATATCGGCGGCAACCTGGGCGATCCCTTCTCAATCGCGATAGATAGCACGGGGAATGCGTGGGTGGCGAACAAGAGCAACAGCACTGTGACGGAGCTGGACAGCACAGGCACGGTGCAGTCCGGGATAAACGGCTACAACGGCGGCGGGTTGAGCGTTCCGTATTCGGTCGCCATCGACGGTGGGGACAATGTGTGGATCGCGGACCAGGGCGGCATCGGCACCGGCAACGTGGCGGAGCTTTCCAGCGGCGGAGGCGACATCTCTTCCTCCTCCGGCTACACTGGCGGCGGCCTGAGCTCGCCGGATGCGATTGCTCTGGATGGCCTGGGGAATGCCTGGGTCGCGGACCAGACCGACGGCGCGATCGAGGAGTTCCTCAATAATGGCGGCACGGCGATCTCTCCCTCGACCGGCTATGTGGTGCCGGGGGTCAACCAGACGGTTGCGGTCGCCGTCGACGGATCGGGGGATGTGTGGGTCGCGGACCCCTCGACGACGCAGTTGACGGAGCTGGTGGGTGCGGCGTCGCCGGTGGTGACACCGCTGGCGGCGGGTGTGTTGAACAATGCGCTGGCGACGCGGCCGTAGACCGCTGCTGAGAATCGATGTGCGAAGCTGGCGGCGAGCGGCTTACGGCGCAGCGGGCAGGGTGAGCAGAGGCGTGCGCACGGGCGCGGCCAGGCCAATGTATTCGGTGAGGATGTTGCTGCCGAAGTTCGAGACCCAGATATTGCCGCTGGCATCCACGGCGAGGGCGAAGGGCTCGAGCAGCCCTGCGGCGGAGCCGATTCCGCCGGAGGGTGAGAGCACGGCGCCGGGCACGGCAGCCGATGCGCTGGCCAGCTGAGAGAGGGCATTGCCGCGGAAGTTGGCGATCCACACATTGCCCGCGCCGTCGATGGCGATGCCCTGGGGATGGTCGATGCCGCCGCCGGCATAGCCAGCGACGGAGACGAGGGAGCCCGAGGCCGCGATCTGGCTGACGCTGTTGCCGTAGTAGTTGGCGATCCAGAGATTGCCGTGCTGGTCGAAGGCGAGCGCGGAGGGGTCGTCGCAGCAGGTGAAGGAGGTGAACTGCGTGCCGTTGCTGGAGACGCGTGTGACGGTGGTGTCGCCTTGGTTGCCCACCCAGACGTTGTGGCTCGAGTCGATGGCGAGCGCGGCCGGGAAGGCGAGCAGCGGTGAGGTATATCCGGCGGCGCCGGAGAGCGCGGCGCCCGAGCTGGAGAGGTGGGTGAGGTGCGAGTTGCCGTAGTCGGCGACCCAGGCGCTACCGTCTGTGTCGATGGCGACGGCGATGGGATAGTCGAGGCCGCCGACGGTATAGCCGGTGCTGCCGGCGACGGATGCGCCGCTGATGTTCAGCACGCTGACGCTGTTGCCGGGCAGGGTTGTGCCCGGCTCGTCGGGGATCCAGGCGTTGCCATTGGCGTCGACCGCGAGGCCATAGGAGGCGCTGAGGCCGCCGCCGGTGATGCCCTGCGCGACGAGCGGCTTGCCCAGAGGCGAGAAGAGGGAGGCGACGTTGAAGTAGTTGGCGACCCATACGTTGCCGTTGGCGTCGATGCCGAGGCCCGAGGGCGAGTTCATTCCGCCGCCAGTGTAGTTGACTGAGAGCGTCCAGTCGGGTGGCGCGGAGGTAAGCGCGGGAGTGAAGGCGGTGCTGGCGGTGGAGAGCGCGTAGAGGGCGGCGACGTTGGCTGCCGGGTTGCGCACCAGATTGAGAACGGCGTCCAGCGTGTTGGTTGGGGCGGAGGCGCCGGGTACGGTGGTCGCGGCGAAGAGGCTGGTGCATGCAGATGTGCCGGGGGTGGCGACGGTGCAGGCGTTGAGCAGATTAGCGACGGAGTCGATGGCCGCGGCGGGCGAAGCTCCGTTGGCGGCGAAGGAAGACCCGGGGCTGGAGCCGGTGGTGATGTTTGCCAGGGCCTGCGCTGTGGCGACTGCGTTGCCGAGGCCGACGGTGTTGGTGGAGGAGGCGCCCAGGTTCGCTCCGGGAGAGAGCAACTGCGCGAGGGCATAGGCTGCGGCGACGGTGGTGACCTCGTTAGTGACGAACTGGCTGGATGCGGCGATTTGGTTGCAGGCCCCGAGCGCGGTGAAGAAGGCGATGGCGCTGTTGGCCGCTGCCCCTGCCTGGCCGCCGCGCGCGACAAGGTAAAGCTGTGAGGTGTCAGTAGGGCAGACATAGCTTGCGGGAACGGTGAAGGCGCCGCTGGAGTTGGTGGTGAGTGCCGGGGTGAGCAGCGCCGTGCCGCTGGAGCCGCTGCCGGTGGTTCCTGCCGCATACAACTGCACCGAGGCGCCGACCAGAGGCTGGTTGCCGGCCATCGCCTTGCCGCCGAAGCCGACACCGGCGTAGGTGGTCGGAGTAGTGGGCGGCGCGGGGGTGTTGCCGCTGGACGAGGCGCTGCAGCCGGCGAGGGCACATGCCAGGATGCCGGTGGCGAAGAAGCCGGTGGCGACCGAGGCGCGGAGCAGTGGAGATGGAGATCGCATAGTGGAGTTCCGGACGCTAACGGTGGCGCAGGCGCGATAGTCGTTGCGAGCGTTATGCGCACAGAGGCGCAGCGAACCCGGCGGCGCGCAAGGGCTGAATTGAATGTAGCGCACGCGCGGTCAGTCTATATAGATAGAAACTCGATACAGAGGAACTCGGGAACGGACCGGTAATGAGAGGAGGAAGAGGAGGCCAATCGAGACCGTCGCACGAGAGCTCACAGGATTTGCCGCGCGGACTCGCCGCTCAGGACCAGCGCTGGGTGTTATCGCGTGGAGCGGTTGCGGCGTGCCTTCGCCCGGGCACGGACCGCGGAGAACAGCCCGCCGGCCGAGCCGACCAGCGCAAGGACGATGGTCGGGTTCTCGGGAGAGTCGGTGCAACCGGTTTGCGCGTGAAGCGGGGCTGCGACGAGCAGAAGGGCGGCGGAGCAAAGCAGAAGAAGGAGAGACTTATTCATGGTCGTCCTCGCAAGCACTCATAGTATGGAGCGAGGTATCCCAAGTCAACCGGGAAAACGGGCGGTACGAGGCAATTTCCTCCGGCGCTCCAAGGGAGCAGGCGTTGCGGGAAGGGTTGGATCCGGCTGCGAGCCGCGCTGGCGGCCAGTTCTGCAGCAAACGACACATCGGCCGGCCGTCTTTCACCGCGCCCATTTTGGGAGGATCGGTCTATCCGCCTCGGGCGAAGGCCGGCGAAGCGGACCGGAGATACCCGGGCGGGCTCAGTTCGCGAGACGAATCCAGGCTGTTGCTGATGTATATTCAAGATTCCCATTACAGACTTTGCGAGGTTGACGCTCTGCGGGGAGACGGACTTTACTCGGGAGATAGGCAATCTCCTTCGCATCCGAGCTACTCTTTTCGGGCGCCGCACCTGAACGACGGCATCCGGTCGCTTTCTCCAGACTGTGCGATCGTCATCGGTCGTTTTTATGATCTGCTTTGCGCATCCGCGCTTTCTGCTGTCGATCCGGGCCATCCCACGCGCGCGCGGGTGGCTGCGTCGTCTCCGAAAGGCTGGACCGGCGGCGGACCAGATTCTGGCGGTAATGGGCCTGATCTTCCTGATTGCTGCCGCTGGGCTGCCGGCTGGAGCGCAGGTTGCGGCGCCGGCTGTGGCATCGGGAACAGCACAGATTGGGGCTTCTGCGGTGCAGGCGGAGTTCCGCACGGCGGCGCGTCCGCTGGTCACGCAAACTATTGACCGGAGCCGCCTGGTGACGACCAAGGGTGCCGTGCATCGCGAGGTTGCAATTGCGCAGGACCTGGGCGTGCGCGATGCGTCGGCACCGATGGAGCACATCCAGCTGATATTGCAGCGGCCGCAGGAGCGGCAGGCGGCCTTCGACGCCGAGGTGGAGGCGCTGCACCGACCGGGCAACCCCAGCTATCACCAGTGGCTGACGCCGGAGACGATCGGGGCGCAGTTTGGGCCGTCGGCCGCGGACATTGCGGCGCTGACCAGCTTCCTGACCACCGAGGGCTTTACCGTGAACCGCATAGGCAAGAGCGGTATGTATGTGGACTTCAGCGGCACGGTGGCGCAGGTGCAGCAGACGTTCCATACCGAGATCCACAACCTGCGACTGGGGACGGGCGAGCAGCACTACTCCGGGGTGCGGGCGGCGGAGCTGCCGGAGGCGCTGGCGCCGCTGGTCGCGGGCTTCCTTTCGCTCAGCGACATTCCCCCGCATCCGACGATGGTGGCCGCACGGCCGGCGGTGCAGGCGTCCAAGACCGGCGCGCATGCGAGTGCGCTGCCCGACAACACGACGTCCATGCCCAGCTACGATGTGGGCGCGCAGGACTTCTACACCATCTACAACGAGAACCCGCTACTGAGCGCCGGGACCAACGGCTCGGGAGTGACCATCGCGCTGCTGGAAGAGACCGACATCCGCACCTCCGACGTGACCCATTTCCGCACGACGTTCGCCGTATCGCCGGCCACACCCAATCTGACGGTCGAGCACGGATCGGGAGCGGTGACCTGTGCCGACCCCGGGATCACCGACAAGGATGAAGAGGGCGAGGCGGTGCTGGACACGGAGTGGGCCGGCGCGGTGGCCCCGGAGGCTACGCTGCTGTATATGAGCTGCTCCAGCAGCAATAGCACGAACACTGCAGGGATATTTCTCTCCGCCGAGGCAGTGATTGAGAACAACCTGGCAACCACCATGAGCCTCTCCTACGGCAACACCGAGGTGGGCGACAGCATGGACAACACATTCCTCTCCAACCTGTGGGAGCAGGCGGCCGCGCAGGGCGAGACGGTGGTGGTCTCGGCGGGCGATGCAGGTTCGGGCAACACGGCGGACCAGAACCAGTCGATTGCCACCAATGGGCTGGCGGTGAATGCGTTTGCGTCGACGCTCTACAACGTGGCGGCGGGCGGGACGGACTTCCAGGACTACTTCAATGAGCTGGAGAACGACAGCTCCTTCGACCGCGGACATTACTGGGGGTCAAATGGCAACGGCGACTCGTCTGCGCTGGGCTATATCGCGGAGACGCCCTGGAACGACACCTGCGCCAGCTCGATCCTGAGCTTCTACGTCGAGGGCAATACGGACCCGACGGCGCTGTGCAGCGACGCGACGAATCGAACGAACTATCTGCCGACCGCGGGCGGCGGCGGAGGTGTGAGCATATTTCAGCCGCGGCCATCATGGCAGAACGGCACGGTCTACGGCATTCCGCCGACCAGCACCTATAACTTCCGGCTACTGCCGGATGTTTCGCTGATGGCGGCGAACGGATTCTGGTCGCACGCGCTCGATTATTACCAGTCGGACGTGAGCCGCTCCGCCCTGCAGCGCGCAGGCGGGACGTCGTTTGTCTCGCCGCAGCTGGCGGGCGTCTTCGCGCTGATCGCGCAGAAGACCGGGCAGCGGCTGGGCCAGCCGGACTACGTGCTCTACAACATGGCGGGCGCGGAGTATGGGACTACGAGCTACACGCCGGGCTCGACGTGCAACAGCAGCGGGACCACAAGCAACACCGGCACAACCTCTACCGTGCCGGCGAGCACGTGCATCTTCTACGACATTTTTACCGGCAACAACTCGCAGGCGTGCACCTCCGGAACACCAAACTGCTATGACAGCAGTGGGACGGTGGGCATTTTTTCCACCAGCACCAGCGCGGCACTGGTGGCGTATCCCAGCGGCGAGGGCTACGACCTGGCGACGGGGATCGGGTCGCTGAATATCGCAAACCTGGTAAACAACTGGCAGAATGCGGCTGCCGGCGGCATCGCGTATACGCCTACGATTGCGATGAACGCGACTGCGGCCTCGTACACCTATGGGCTGCCGTCGTCGATCACCTATACGGCGACGGTCTCCGGGCTGGGGAGTTTTCCCACAGGCTCGGTGACCTTCTCCGGTTCGGGGGCGATTTCGACCATCGGCAACGATGCGCTGGCGGAGAGCACCGGTTGCGCCAGCGGGGGGAGCTGCACCGAGTCCACCACGCAATCGTATACGCCGGCGGGGACGCTGACAGCGGGCGGCTACACGATTACCGGGACGTACCTGACGACCAATGAGAACTACGCGAGCGGCTCGGGCACGACGACGCTGACGGTGAACAAGCAAATGCCGGCGGTGACGGTGAGTGCGGCGATCGTCGGCCTGGGCGTGGCGACGGCGAACCTCTCGGCGAACGTGGCGTATTCGGGCAGCGGAGTTGCGCCTACCGGCGGGCTGACCTTCCAGGTCGATTCGGGCAGCGTGGTGGTGGCGAGCTGCACGGGATCATCGAGCCCGCTGACGTGCAGCGCCAGCTATCCCAGCTCGACACTGACGCTGGGCTCGCACACGATTACGGCGACCAGCCTGGCGGACACGAACTACGCGAGTGCGAGCGGCAGCAACACGCTGAGCGTGCGGACGAATCCGACGATTACATTCAGCGTGGCGAATCATCACACGCAGGACCGGGCGTTTACGGTGAGTGCGAGTTCGAACTCGGCGGGGGCGATTACGTATTCAGTGGTGAGCGGCCCGGCGACGATGGCAGGCAGCACGGTGACGCTGACGGGCGTGGCGGGCACGGTGATGTTGCAGGCCTCGCAGGCGGCGAGCGGGAGCTTCGCGGCGGGGACGCAGACAGCGAGCTTCCAGGTGATTGCGGGCAGTGTGTGGTTTGCCAACTCAACGGGAAGTCTGAGCACGTTCGATCTGACGGGTGCGCCGATCACGAGCAGCGGCTACACGGGCGCGGGTGAAGGCACGATTGCGAAGGCGCTGGGGCTGGCGTTCGATGCGGCGGGAGACGTGTGGGTGGCGAGCACGAATGGGGTGAGCGAGTTCAGCCGGCAGGGAGTGGCGATTAACTCGACGGCGATCACGGCGGGCGGTGTGAGCAATCCGGCGGCGATTGCGGTGGACGGCGCGGGACAGGTGTGGGTGGCGAACTCGAACGGCACGGTGAGCGTGCTGACGAATGCGGGCGCGGCGGTGTCGCCCTCGAGCGGATACTGCGGGCCGGATGGGACGCTGTCGACGGGGGCTTGCGGGCCAAGCGCAACGCCGGCCGGGATCGCGGTGGACATCTCGGGCAGCGTTTGGTCGGCCAGCAGCACAGGGAATACGGTGACGCGCATCCTGGGCGCGGCAGTTCCGGTGGTTCCGCTGGCCACGGCGGCGGCGACCGGCGCGGGGGTAGAACCATGAGCGCGCGAATGCAGCCGATTCGGTTACAGATGGTCCTTGCTGCAATCGCGATGATGTGCGCCGCAGTGCTAACGGGCTGCGGTGCGGGTGTGCTGGCGCCTGCGGGCACGGCGGCGACGAGCGCGCCGGCAACCATCGCGGCGAAGCCGCTGACGGGCATGGTGATGGGAGGCCAGCAGCCGGTGGCCGGCGTCACGCTGCAGCTCTACCAGGCGGGGACCAGCGGATACGGTTCGGCGGCGATACCGCTGGGAGCGACCGCAACGACCAACGCGGGCGGCAACTTCAACCTGCCCAGCTATACCTGCACGGCGGGCTCGCAGGTGTATCTGGTGGGCACGGGCGGCCAGCCCATCACCAGCGTGACCAACAATAATCTTGCCCTGATGGTGGGGCTGGGGACCTGCGGTGGGACGTACCTGAGTAACTTTATCAATGTGAACGAGCTGACCACGGTGGCGACGGTGTGGGCGCTGGCGCCGTTCATGACCGGACCGGCGAACATCGGTACGAGTTCAACCAATACGGCGGGGCTGGCAAATGCGTTCGCCGCGATCAACGAGTTGGTGGCGACCTCAAACGGAACCGTGCCTGGGCCGACACTGCCTACAGGTGCAACGCTGCCTGCGACGGAGATCAATACGCTGGCTGACATCCTGGAGCAGTGCATCAACTCCGGCGGCGGCGTGGCGGGCGACAGTTCAGGCTGCGGCAAGCTCTTCAACCTAGCGCCCAATGCGGCGGGCACGGTCTTCCCCACGAACACCATCACGGCGGTGATGAACATCGCGCAGAACCCTGCGCGCAATGTGGCGAACCTGAACAAACTGCGCTCGGCCTCGCCGGTCTTCCAGCCGGCGTTCGACGTGAACACGCCGCCCAATGCGTGGACTATCGCGATTACGTACACCGGCGGCGGGACGCTGAGCACGCCGAGCTCGATTGCGACGGATGCGGGCGGCAATGTGTGGATCGCGAACTCGGGCAGCGCGAGCGTGACCAAGCTTGATGACACGGGAGCGCTGGTCTTCAATTCGACGGCGGGCGGTTTCAGTTCGCCGAGTGCGATCGCCATCGACGGCAGCGGCGACGCGTGGGTGGCCAACGCCGGGAACAATACCGTGACGGAGCTCGGCTCCGCCGGCTTGGCCGGAACGGCATACTCCAACAACGGACTTAACTCGCCGAAGAGTATCGCCATCGACGGCGCGGGCAATGTGTGGGTTGCCAATGGCGGATCGAGCAAGGTGAGCGCGTTTACATCGAGCGGAAGCGTGTTGAGCGGGTCGCCGTATACGGGCGCGGGTACAACCACTCCGGTGAGTGTGGCGGTAACGCCGAAATGAGCGAGAGAAGGATACGGCCCATGAGGGAGGAAGCGCCGCGGAGCGTGTGGGAGCATATCTCGGTGCAGCCGATGGGCGGCGAGACGTTGCTTTACGACCGGCGGCGGCACCGTGCTCTCTGCCTGAACGCGAGTTCGTCTGCGGTGTGGCGGCTGGCCGACGGCGTGCGGACGATCACGGAGATTGCGCGAGCCGCATCTTTGGAATTAGGTGTGGAGATCGAGGAAGAGCTGGTGCGCTTCGCCATCGAGGAGCTGCGGCAGGATGGCCTGATGGAGGCGGGTGAGGGTGCACGGGAGAAGCGGGCTATCTCGCGACGCGCGCTGCTGCAGCGGCTGGGCGTAGGCGGCGCGATGTTGCTGCCAGCGGTCGCCTCCATCGTTGCGCCGATGGCGGCACAAGCCACCTCCGGCTGCGTGGACTGTTCCGACGCCGCACCCAGCCGCGCGGCCAGAGCGCGCAGACAGAAGAGCAGCAGGACCGGAGCGGCGGCGGGTGATCCGCAGCAGTAGCGGGGCGGCGGAATGAGATGAGAAGCAAGGTCTCCATTTCGGCTACGCGGTGGTCACGGCTCCGGCGCGCGGATGTCCTTCCGGCGAAGAGCCGGGCCGGAGTATACGGAGGCGCGGCGTGCATCCTGTTCGCGCTGACGGCGAGTGTGGCGCTGAGTCTGCTCTGCGGCTGCGGCGTCTCCCTGCAGGGCCCTCCGGCGGTCCGCGGCGAGGTGATACAGGGACACGTGCGCGGCGGGCAGCAGCCGGTCAGCGGCGCGACGATTCAGTTGTATGCGGCGGGTGCGTCCGGGCCGGGCGCGGGGGCGGTGGACCTGCTGGCGCCGAACGACGCGACGACGGACGCGACCGGCTTTTTCAACATCACGGGTGATTACATCTGCCCCAGTGCAACGACGCAGGTGTACCTGGTGGCGCGCGGCGGGAATCCAGGGCTGGCGCAAGGCGAGAGCAATCCGGCGCTGGTGCTGATGGCGGCGCTGGGCGACTGCGGAGCGCTCACCGGCGCGACCAGCATCGAGGTGAATGAGGTGACGACCGCAGCGGCCGCGTGGGCGCTGGCGCCGTTTATGAGTGCGGACGCGATGGTGGGCGCGAGCGCGACCAATGCAACGGGCTTGGCGAACGCGTTTGCTATCGCGGCGAATCTTGCGGATGCGAGCGCAGGGCTGGCGCCGGGGGCGGCGCTGCCGGCTGGCGCGCTGATGGAGACGGCGAAGCTGAATACGCTGGCCGATGTGCTGGCCGCGTGCGTGAACTCGGACGGCGGCGCGGCGTGCGCGCCGCTGTTCAGCGTGGCGACGACAACGAATGGAGCTCCTAGCAACACGCTGGACGCGGCGTTGAACATTGTCGCGAACCCGGGCGCGAACACCGCAGCCGTCTTTGGCGCAGCGCCGGCGCAGGGGCCGTTCCAGCCGACGCTGAGTGCGGCGCCCAACGACTGGACGATGTCGATCACATATTTGGGCGGAGGGTTGAATGTTCCCGGCGATGTCGCGATCGACTTAGCCGGGAATGTGCTGGCGGCGAATTACTTTGGCGGCGTGCTGTCGAAATTCTCGCCCAGCGGCGTGACGGCATCGGCGACGGGGTTTGCGGGCGAGGGGCTGGACGAGTCCTATGGCGTCGCGATCGACAGCTCAGACAATGTATGGGTGACCAACGAACAGAGCGTGACGGGCGCGAACAACCACCGCGACGGCAGCGTGAGCGAGTTCTCTGCGACGGGCGCGGAGCTCTCCGGTTACGGCTACACCGGCGGCGGCGTGTACTATCCGCTGGCGGTTGCGACGGACGCGACGGGCGCGGTGTGGATTGCGGATTACGGCGATTCGTCGGCGACGCTGCTGAACGACGACGGCTCGGCGGTGTCGGGAGGCAGCGGCTATGCGGCGTCGGCGCTACCATTTGTCTCCGCGGTTGCGCTGGACGGCGGACACAATGCGTGGTTCGCGGTGGAGGGTGGCGTGGCGCGAGTGACGTCGGCGGGGACGGTAATAAACTACGCGTGCTGCGACGGGCCGGCGGGGATTGCGGTCGATCTCGCGGGCGATGTGTGGGTCGCGGACTACAGCGCGTCGGCAGTGGTGGAGCTGGCCTCATTGAACGGCAGCGTGCTGCACACGACGACGATCAACGGCGGCGACGCGGGGCCGCAGGGGATTGCGGTGGATGGCGCGGGCAACGTGTGGGCGGCGAACTATTATGGCAACTCGCTGGCGGAGTTGAACGGTGCTAGCGCGGCGGTGGTCTCACCGGCGGAGGGTTTCGGGCTGGATGCGCCACTGAACGAGCCCTATGGGCTGGCGATCGACGCAAGCGGAAATGTGTGGCTGTCGAACTCGGGCGCAAACACGCTGACCGAGTTTGTCGGGCTGGCGAGTCCGGTGCGAACGCCGCTGCTGGGGCCGCCGGTGCAGCCGTGAATGCTGTTTTGCGTGTCTAGGCGTATTACGGCTATCCGGGGTTTGCGGTGTATCGGGGAGGCGGGCTGTCCTGTGCAGCGAAGGCCCAACGATTTCCCAGGCAGAAGTTGGCGAGCGAGCAGCACAGGATCGCAATGAAGTTTGCGGCGAGCAGCGGCAGGTGCGTTCCACGCACCAGCAGCCTCATCAGCGCGAGATTCCCGAGCATGGAGACCAGCCCATTGGAGAGATGGAAGCGCAGCAACTGGGCGAATGCGGAACTGCTTCGCCGGTCGCGCCAGGTGTAATGCAGGTGCCAGATGAAGTTGTGCAGCAGCGCGAGCTCGACCGCCGCGGCTGAGGCGATGAGATAGTGGCCGGAAGAGAGCCGGTTGAAGAAGGCCAGTGCGGTCAGCTGCACCGCCATCCCCATGGCTCCCACCAGATTGAATCGCCAATAGCGGAATAGCGGGTTCACGGCAGCGGCTCCTCACGATAGAGCTGCGCGGTGTGGCGTGCGGTTGTTGCAATCGCCATGACGAGCATGACCGCGGCGGCGATGGTTCCTCCCAGGTCGAAGAGCAGCATTTTGTGTCCGAACAACGTTGTGTGCGGACTGCGCAGCGCGGCCAGAGTGCCGAGGACCAGCAGGATGCGTATCTCCGTGGGACCGAAGACGCCCTGCGAGAGTTGAAAGCAGGAGAGTGTGTAGGTGGCGAGGTAGCTCTCAGCCGAAAGTACGAGGAATGCGACCAGCATCGCCATCGCCGTCTGCCAGTGCAGCAGGCCGGAGCAGCCCAGGCCGCACATCAGCGCGACGGCGCCGAAGACGTCGGCGATGTGATCCACGTAGAAGCCGTAGCGCGGTCTCTGCTGTTGACGCACGCGGGCGAGTGTGCCGTCCAGGCTGTCGCCCAGCCAGTTGAGCGCGATGCATACGATGGCGAGAATGAGTGCTCGGCTGTCGTAACGCGCCAATGCGTAGCAGGCGCCGGCCGCGAACTGCGCGGCGAGGCCAAGCAGAGTGAGCTGGTCCGAGGTGAGCCAGCGTGGCGCGCGCGCGGCCATCCAGCACAGCGCGCGCTTTTCGACGGAAGCGGTGAGCGAGCGGTTGATGCGTTGCGCCGGAGCAAAGGTTATTTCATGTGCGACTGGCCTCGCATTCAACGCCACATTTGCAGGAGCAAAGACTGCTTCATTCGCGATTACCGAATTCGTATGCATGGTTAGTCTCCTCTCACGTTTGTTGTGTTGCTTCCTTCTGCTGCACTCTCTCTCGCTGCACTTCAACGCCGCGATGTTTGGGATTGCGAACTGCGCAGCGGGTCGCACACGGCGCGCAGCGTGAACTCGAGCGAGTCGCGGGGAATGCTCTCCACGTAAGGCGCGACCACCCAGCCCAGGCCGCGCGGGATGGAGCGCGTGAGCGAGACCGACTCGACCTGGAGGTAGAGGCCGCCATCGCGCTCCTCATAGCTCCAGTAGGTGTTCTGCCGCCAGAGGAAGCCGTGCTCCTCGGCCGGACCGAGCACTCGCTCGGCGGCGGTGCCGGGCGAATCGATCTCCGCGATGCGCGTGCTGCGTGAGAGGCTGTATCCGTGGTGCGCATCGAGCCAGCCGAAGGTGACGTCGTAGTCCGTATCCATTACCACCGGGATGACGTGCCGCTGGCGCACGCGCATGGTCGCCTGTAGCCGGTCGGCGTTCTGCGTGACAGCCTTTGCCTCGATCACTTGCGGAGAGAAGAGTTGCGGATAGGCGCTGAAGTCGCGCAGCAGCCGCTCAAAGTCCGCGGCGTGGGCGCCGGCGGCGAAAGCCGTGCCGCGCCAGTGGTGCAGCAGCGCTCCGGGCAGGTCTGAGCCGCTTTGCGGCGTGAGTTGCTCGACGATCAACTCTCCCCGGCGCAGGCGGGCGTCATCCTGCGGAGTTGCAGCCAGCGGAGCGAGGAAGGCATTTGGCGAACGATGCTGCACGGCGAGGCGCGACTCCACCACAGCCGCGTATGAGTTGTACGCTGAGAGAGCTGCGGGCGCAGGTTGTCCTGCGGCGCAGATGGGAGCAGCGGTGGAGATGGCAGCCAGAAGCAGGAAGCCGATGAGGGAATCGAAGTGCAGGCGGTGCGTCATGTACTGGACATTGCACTATCCGGTCCATGGAGGCAATGGAAGGGGGCTCACCCGCAGCGCATCGTTTCCTCACCGCGCAAGTCGTTTCTGGTGTTGGGCTTTCGAGGAGTTGTACATTGGGCCGTGGCTTTGGCTGAACGCGCAATCGGATACATTGGACAAGAGAACAGACGAGGAGAATGACCGACCCGCAACCAGCCCCGCGCTATCGCTTTGGAGCCTTTGAGGCGGATGCGGCCACCGGCGAGCTGCGCCGTCAGGGCATGCGCGTGCGGTTGAATGCGCAGCCTTTCCAAGTGCTGTGCTTGTTGCTGGAGCGGCCCGGCGAGCTGCTGACGCGCGAGGAGATCGCCCGCGAGCTATGGCCGGACGGCACCTTCGTCGACTACGAGCACGGCGTCAACTCCGCGATTAACCGCGTCCGCGAGGCGCTGGGCGATACGGCCAGCGGACCAAGGTTCGTGGAGACGCTGGCCCGCCGCGGCTATCGCTTTGTGGCGCCGGTGGAACGGATCGCGGCTGCAGACAATCCGCAGTCTCAGATCTCGACCTCGGGTGGATTGCTCTCGGTGGCAGAGCAGGTTGACGCGCCAACCGTCCCCGAGCCGGAGCCTCGCGGCTGGATTCTGGCCTCGGCCCACGAGCTTCCGAAGGCCTCCCATCGGCTGGTGCAGACGTTCTATATTCTGCTGCAGTTGATGTACCTGAGCTTCTATGTGGGCGCGCTGGGCAACCTGCCGGAGATTGAAGAACTGCTCTCGGCGCTGCCGCACACGGCTGAGGCCTTTACCCTGCTGATTGTCACCGCAGCGGTCCTGATTCCTGTGCGCACCTTCGCGCTCTGCGCAGTGCTGATGCATGCGCCGCGCGTGCGCCAGAAGCTCCTGCGCATCTGGCCGTTTCTGCTGCCGTTCGATGTGCTGTGGGCGCTCTCGCCCTTCCTGCTGCTGCACCACATCGACTTCGGGGTGGCGCTGGCGTGCACTGCGCTGCTCGTCTACTCACCGTTTGCTCAGCGGTCACTGGTACTGATGGGTGCGGGCGGCGCAGAGCGCGCCGATTGAGCGCGACCTTCGTTTGAATGATGGACTACGGGAAGAGTGGGCGGTCGCCACCGGCCCGTAATTCCCTCACGAGGTCACAGGGGGTAGTTCATTGCAAGCATATTCGACGCCGCAGACGCTTCAGATGCTTTAGAAGGGACTGACGAATAGAGACTTTGTATATAACTCGAAAGGTGAGCTGAATCTATAGGTTGAAGTCCGGCCTTTGTTGGCACGTCCGTATCTTGAGAAACGGCAATTAAAGCTAATTCCCATGAAATTCTGTCACAAACAATCGCCCAATTTAGCGAAGAACCCCAAAATGCGCCAACGTCTCCACCGCGCGCCAGAAAAGAGTCGACATGCCTATTACGAGACATCACCGGCAAATATCTTTCTGACAAATCTGCGGGGCGAAATGAAGCTAGTCCAAAAAACTCATAGTGTCGAAAGTAGTAATCCTCAGGGTCAGGATCAAATGTCATGTAATTGACTGAGTCGTCTTTGAATACATGAGCCATCATTGAAAGAAATAATGCAAATTCCTTCCGATGGATTTCATAATGTTCAATCGCAAAGTATTTTGCGAACGACCGTCGAAAGACAAAGTCAGGTAGTCGCCTCTGGGTATCAATGATCGTCTCGCATTGATCTCGCAAATTTAGAAACGCGTGTCTCTCTGCAACGAGCTCAGGAAAGTTTGTCATTATCTCCCCAAATTTACTTTGACCTTCGACCGTCTCCGGGTCTACTGCGTAGTGCCCGCGAAGTCATGAACTGCATAGCAATTCATCGGACCGCAGGCTTCCTGGAGTCTCCCTGATTCATAAGCAGGTTTTAGAAGTGGTGGCCAGAGACGGGATCGAACCGCCGACGCCGGCCTTTTCAGGGCCGCGCTCTACCACTGAGCTATCTGGCCTTGGCATGGAACATCCGAGTCCGGGACAGCCAAGAGAGGCCCGCGGCGGGAGCAGGAAGCGGGTTCCAGCGTCCGGACAAGTATAACAATCCTGCGCGCTTGCCGCCAGACGCCGGCGTGATGATCAAGAGGTTGCCGACTTGGAGCTTCGGCAATGGCCCTGTGCACGTTTTCCATCCCCTGCAGCGCGATATGCTGGGGAATCGCATGGTGCAGACGCGCATGAATCATATTCGCCGATTCTCTCTGATGATTGCAGCGGTGGGGATGGCATTCCCCGCTGCACTGCTGCTCTCCTGCGCAGGGCCGCAGACGCAGTACGATGTGCCGGGGCGTGCGCACCGCGAGGCCCCCGGCGAGGTGCGTGCGTCGAATGCGGTTCGCGCCGCTAAGCAGTATGGCGCGCCGGAGCTCTACGCGTTGCTCAAGCCGTTTCCCAAGGGTGCGGACCTGCATATGCATCTTTCGGGCGCGGTGTATGCGGAGACGTTCATCGCCGAGGCCGCAAAGCAGGGCCTCTGCGTCGCGCCGGTCATCTCTGGCAAAGATCCGGGCAAGCCGCCCGTGCCTGTCGGCAAGGATGCCGTGAAGTTTGTCCCTGCGCCCTGCGGCCACGGCGCCGTTCCGATGGCCAGCGCGCTCACCAACCAGGCGCTTTATGACGATCTGGTCGACAGCTTCTCCATGCGCGCCTTCGTGCCGCGCCAGGGGATTGACGGACACGACCAGTTCTTCGCTACCTTCGACCGCTTCAGCGGCCTGAAGGACGTGGGCGGCGAGTGGCTGGACGAGGTGGCTACGCGCGCGGCGGCGCAGAACGAGCAGTATCTGGAGATCATGCAGACGCCATCCACCTTGATGGGCGCGGCGATCAAGCTGGGCAATCAGTTTGGCTGGCCTGCGACGCCGACGGGTGCGGCGGTTGACCCCTTGGGCGATACCACGGGAACGTCGCCGGCGGAGTTGAGCGCCCTGCGCGCGAAGCTGCTCGCCGGAGGCCTGCGTGATGAGGCGGCCGCCGACGAGAAAGAGTTGGATCACGCGCTTGCCGAGCGCAACCAGATTGAGCATTGTGGGCAGCCGGATGCGCGGCCTGCGTGTTCGGTGAAGATCCATTGGCTTTATCAGGTGCTGCGCGCCTTCCCGCCGCAGGTGGTATTCGCGGAGACACTGCTCGCCTTCGAGGTTGCCAGCGCGGACCCCGATGTGGTGGGGCTGAACTTTGTGCAGCCGGAGGACGCCTATCTCGCGATGAGCGAGTACAACCGCCAGATGCACATGCTCGACTACCTGCACAGCGCGTACCCACGCGTCCACATCTCGCTGCATGCGGGTGAGCTGGCGCCGGGGCTGGTCCAGCCCGCTGGGCTGCGCTTCCACATCCGCGAGGCCATCGAGCTGGGCCACGCGGAGCGTATCGGCCATGGGGTTGACGTGCTCTACGAGGACCGTCCCCGCGACCTGCTGAAGGAGATGGCGGACCGGCACATCGACGTGGAGATCAACCTCACCTCCAACGACGGCATCCTCGGCGTCGAGGAGGGCGACCATCCGCTGGTTGCGTACCGCGCCGTGCACGTGCCCTACTCGCTCTCCACCGATGACGAAGGCGTCTCGCGCATCGACCTGACGCACGAATACGTCCGCGCGGTGCTGGAGCAGAACCTGACCTACATGGATATCAAGCTCTCCGCGCGCGATTCGCTGGAGCATAGCTTCCTGCACGGGGAGAGTCTGTGGGCCCATCCCGACTTCTACACGCAGAGGAGGCCTGCATGCGCCGAGCCGATTGCCGCGGACAGCAGGCCGTCGGCTGCCTGCCAGTCCTTTCTGGACGCGAACGAGAAGGCCGCACAGCAGTGGGAGTTGGAGCGCCGCTTCGCAGCCTTCGAGGCGAATTTGAAGTAGTCCGCACGTAAGAGGTTGCCCGCCTTACAAAAAACTCTTAGCGCACAATCAACAGCGCAGGCCGCGCAGGGTCCGCGCGGGACAACTCGACCCGCCCGGCGGCATCGAACCCTTCAGCCGTGAGTGTGAGTGGCAATGTTTGCCTCCACGTCGCGACAGGAGGTTATGACATGAACTTAGTCAAGACAGGATTGGCTGGAGTTGCTTTGGCCGGCGCGATCTCATTTGGCGGACTGCGGCCGCTTCCCATCCATGCGCAGGACGCGGCGGCAGCAGGGGGGATGGTGGTCGGGGACGACTACAGTTCGGCCAACTGGCAGGCACCGCGCGGATATGACGAGGCCTACCCGGAGAATGGCACGCCCAACATGGTGGCACGCCAGGGATACGCTGCGGGCTTCAATGAGGGTCTGGCCGACGTTTCGGTAGGCAAGAAGTTCGAACCCACCGACAACAAGGCCTATACCAAGGCCGTCACCCCCAAGGGCATGAACAAGGATGACTTCCGGCAGCAGTTCCGCGAGGCCTTCGTGAAGGGCTACGGCAGGGGCTACAAGGGCGACAGTCATTAATCAGGCGAAAGCCCTTAACTATATCGAATCGGAATGCGCGGTCCGAGGAGGGATCGCGCAAGCAGGGTCGGCATTTTGCTGACCCTGTCTTTGCTTCAACGCGCTCGCACACACACCGCGGCTTTCAGAGTTCTCGCCTGACTTTTCTTATCCGATAGCAACTCGTTGGAACTGCCGCAGCTCGCAATGCAAGGAATGATTATTCGCCGGAAGGTTCGGCATACACCCGCCGGCCGAACAGCGCCGTCCCAATGCGCACGCACGTCGAGCCCTCCTCGACGGCGACCGCGAAGTCGTTCGACATACCCATGGAGAGCTGGGTCAGCGTGGGGCAGGCGGCGAGCGACGCGTCGCGCAGGCGGCGCAGTTCGCGGAAGTAGGGCCGCGCGAGCTCCGCATCCTCGCTCCATGGTGGCACCGTCATCAGGCCCACTGGAAGCAGCGCCTCGAGCGGCGCGAGAGCGGCGAGCAGCGCAGGCAGCTCTGCGGGCGCGACGCCGTGCTTGGACTCTTCGTGGCTCAGTTTTACCTCGATGAGAATGGGCAGCCGGCGGCCCAGCACGCGTGCAGCCGCATCCAGACGCGTGGCGATCTTCAGCGAGTCGACCGTATCCACCGCGTCAAAGAGCTCGACCGCGCGGTTTGTCTTGTTCGACTGCAGTGGACCGATCAGATGAACCTGCGCGTAGTCGTGCGCCGCGGGCTGGTCGGGCGGAGGATTGCTGTGCGCGGTCTCCAGATGCGGAAGAGCGAAGAGCGATTCGAGCGCCGGCCGCTTCTGCTGCCACTCCTGCACGCGGTTCTCGCCGAAGAGGCGCAGTCCCGCGGCGTAGGCCTCGCGCACCGTCTCGGCCGGATGCATCTTCGTCACCGCCATCAGCGCGACCTCGCGCTCGGCGCGTCCCGCGCGGCGGCAGGCCGCGGCCATCTGCTCGCGGACCTGCGCTAGGTTGTCGGCCAGTGGCATCCTAGAAGCATCTTATGGGTTTTACGGAGGGGATGAATGGGAGAGCGTGTGTGGCCGGTGGTTCTGCTGATCGGGTCGAATACCTTTATGACCTTTGCCTGGTACGGACACCTCAAGTTCCGCGAGGTCTCGCTGTGGAAGGTGATCCTGGTGAGCTGGGGAATCGCATTTTTTGAGTACTGCCTGCAGGTGCCGGGCAACCGCATCGGCTCGCGGGTGTACACCGTGGACCAGCTGAAGGTGATGCAGGAGGTGATTACGCTGAGCGTCTTTGGCGTCTTCAGCGTCTTCTACTTCGGCGACCGCCTGCACTGGAACCATGCAGCGGCCTTCGCCTGCCTGGTCTGTGGCGCGTTCTTTATGTTCCACAAGTTTTGAGCGAGCGGAAAGGTTTTGAGCTAAGAAATGCGCGGCACTCGCATCGCGCCGCGCACTCTCAAACGAACCAGCTCAAACTTACGGGTTGAAGTTCGCGCCCACCGTCTCATTGTTGCTCATGGTGATGCTGCACTTCAGGGGCTGTCCTGTCGTCGGGTCCGCCGGACTGCCGGGTACCGCTGGGCAGTTGGACGACCAGCCGCTGAATATCGAGCCGGAAGCAGGTGCCGCGGTCAGGATAACTACAGTGCTCTTGGTGTAGTTATTGTTGCAGCTCCCGTTGACGATGCCACAGTCGAGCGTGCCCGGCGAACTGGTGACTGTTCCGATGCCTGTGCCGGTCATGTAGACGGCGAGCGTCGGCAGCACGGTCTGTGCGCCAGTGGGTAACGCCGTCACCGTCGCCGTTGCGGAGATCACCGAGCCGGTGGAGGTCGTGCCGATCGCGGTGATGGTCGTCTCCTCGGTCACGGTATTAGTGCCCACCGCGGTGGCCAGGCCGTTCTGGTCGACGATGGCTACGGAGACGTCGCTCGAGGACCAGGCCAGGCTGCCGGTGATGTCTTGCGTTGGCGCGCCGGCGGTGAGGTTGCCCAGCGCGATGAACTGCGTGGTCTCTCCGGCAAAGCTTGCGGTCGCAGAGGTGGGCACGATGGAGATCGCAGCCGTCGAGGAGTTCGAGGCCACGTTCACTGTGATCGTGGATGTGGAGTTGATGCCGCCGGACTGCGCGATGATGGTGGTGGTGCCGGCGCCGACTGCTGTCGCCAGGCCGGAGGCGTTGATGCTGGCCACCTGCACGTTCGAAGAGATCCACTGCACCTGCGTGGTGATGTTCTGCGGAGTGGTGGTGCCGGTCAGGCTTCCAGTTGCAACGAACTGCGTGGTCTCTCCGACGAAGGTCTCCGTCGCTGTGCCCGGCGTAATGGCGATGTATGGATTGCCTGAGCCGGACCCGGTGTTGGAGCTGATATTGACCGTAATATCCGACGTGGCGACGACGCCGTTGGATTGCGCGATGACCTGCGTGTTCCCAGAGCCAACAGCCGTCGCAAGGCCTGCAGAGTTGATGCTGGCCACGTTGGGATTGGTCACCGACCACGCAACCTGGTTGGTGATATTGGAGGTGGTGGTCTGTGCGGAGCCCATCTGGCTGGCGCCGACCGCGGTGAACTGCGCCGTCTGCCCAACCCCCGTCAAGACCACGGAGCCCGCCGCCGGAACGATCGAGATCGACTTCAGCGAACTGCACCCGGCCAGCGTGAGAACAGCCGGCAGGGCAAGCAGGGACAGCATCAGGGACGCAGAGCGGCGCAGAATCATCGGCAAACTCCTGCACCCAAGCTACTGATTACGGGCCCCGCAGCACCATCCTACTTTTGCCCGTGGCCTGCAACTTTGGTGCAGTGTCATGACGAAAAAAGCTAACACTGCTGTTGGCTTTGCCCCGGCCTGCGCGGTTGCCGGGCGGGCAGGCATTCAGCCACAAACAGCAACGCTGGCGGCGGAGTTTGACGTCCGCTCACCGGTCTCGCGAACGTTTTTGGGTTGGTGAGGGCTGAACGTCTTCAGGCTAAGCGGAGCGGCTTAGCGATATCCGTAGTGATAGCGATCGAAGCGGCGCGCGCGCAGCCATTCCTCATGCCGGATGTAGGCATCGCGCCGTGCCCGGTAGCCATAGGCCGGGGCATATGCGGGGGCGACTACGACGGCAGGACGGCCGAACCGCGCCGCGATCACTACCTGCGCATCTGACTTTGCCGGAACGGAGAAGAGCAGCGCGCCTGCGGCGGCAGCAGCGAGCAGCGACTTGGTGAGGGCGGACTTCGTGAGCATATTCTTGATCGTCATTGTCATGATGGGCCTCCTTGCCTTTCTTACTTCTGCCATTCCCGACTACGCAAGAGTGAACCCGCACCTGTGCACGGGTGTTGCCCGCAACTTTACGGCGACGGTGTGTTGCGCGGGGCAGCTTCGCCACGCGGCTGTAAATATCCAGTGATTTGGGACGTGCTGGCGTCCTCTTCGCGATTCGCGTAGAAGGGAACTGATGGAGATCCTCACCGCAGCCGAGATGGCCGCAGCCGACCGTCGCACCGCCGAGGAGTTCGGCGTACCGCTCGCCACGCTGATGGAGAATGCGGGCGCAGCCGTCGCTCGCTTCTGCCTGCAGCAATACGCGGCCGCCGAGCGCGTCCTCGTCCTCTGCGGCAAGGGCAATAACGGCGGCGATGGCCTGGTCGCCGCGCGCGCATTGGCCGCCGCGGGCCTGCGCGTCGAGGCCCTCGTGCTCGCCAGCACGCAGGATCTCAAGGGCGAAGCCGCGCTCGCGCTACAGCGCCTGCGCGCAGAGGCCCCGTCCGTCATGTTGCATGAGATTCCCGATGAGGCCGCGCTGCGCGAGCATCAAGACGCGCTGCGCGAAGCTGACCTGATCGTCGATGCGGTGGTAGGCACGGGTTTCCAGCCACCTCTGCGCGGCCTTGCTGCTGCTGTAGGCGGCTTGCTGGCGGATTCTGTCGCGCCTGTCGTAGCTATCGACCTACCCAGCGGCTGGGACGCGGATTCGACGGAGGAGACCGCATTGGGAGCCTTTCGCGCCAGCGCCGTCGTCACCTTCACGCGGCCCAAGCGCGCACATGTCTTCGGCAACCTTACCGGCAGCGCATCGGGACCCGTCGTGGTTGCGGAGATCGGTTCGCCGCCGGAAGCGGTCACGTCCGACCTGCATCTGCTCTGGGCCGGCTCGGCAAAATCCATCGCGGAGCCGCCACGCGCCGTGAACTCGAACAAAGGCATGTATGGCCACGTGCTGCTCGTCGGCGGCAGCTATGGCACGGCGGGTGCGCCGTCGATGGCTTCACTGGCCGCAATGCGCGCGGGCGCAGGCCTGGTCACCGCCGCTGTCCCGCGAAGCATCACTGATATCGTCGCAGGGTTCGCGCCGGAACTGATGCTCGCGCCGCTCCACGAAGATGCAACCGGCACAGTCTCGCTCGACAACATAACTGGCGCGGCCGGCGACTCCATCGCGAAGCTGATCGAGGAGAAGCGCATCACCACCGTTGCCATCGGTCCGGGACTCTCCACCCGCGGCGATGCGAGCGAGTTTGCGCGGCGCATTGTCGCGGAAACGAAACTTGCGATGGTCGTCGATGCTGACGCACTGAACGCCTTCGACAGCCGTGCGAAGAAGTTGAACGGTGCGGGCCGCGTGCTTGTCCTTACGCCGCATCCGGGCGAGATGGCGCGTCTCGCGGGCCTGTCGATCAAAGAGGTTGAGGCCGACCGCATCGGTCTCGCGCGCCGCTTTGCTACCGAGCACTCGCTCACGCTCGTCCTCAAGGGCTGGCGCACGCTCATCGCGCATCCCGACGGCCGCATCGCGGTAAACACCAGCGGCAACCCAGCGCTGGCCAAGGGCGGCAGCGGCGACATCCTGACGGGAATTGTCGCCGCCATGCTCGCGCAGTATGCGCGATCGGGTGAGGCCGCCGATGTTGCGCGCGCAGTGGAGGCTGCGGTTTATCTGCACGGCCTCGCGGCGGACATCGCCGTACTCGACGGCGATGAGCACACCATCCTCGCCACGGACACGATCGCTCATCTCTCGGATGCCTTCCGTTATCGCGCGAAGGAAGCCGGCGGGCTGACCTGGCTCTGCGGAATCCGTGAGGTCCATGCGTGAGGGAAAGAAAGTTCAAGACGCGCTCCGTCGAAGGCACGCTGGAACTGGGCGAGCGCATCGCAGAGATGCTGCTGCCCACGCCCCGCCTCGTGATCCTGCGCGGCGAAGTGGGCGCGGGCAAGACGACGCTGGTGAAGGGCATGGCCGCGGCACTGGGCGCGGCCGCCGAGGACGACGTCACCAGCCCAACCTTCACCATCGTGCATGAGTATGAGGGCGCGAAGGTTCGGCTGTTCCATCTCGATCTCTATCGCCTGGAGACCGAGGAGCAGATCGCCGTGCTCGGGCTGGACGAGATGGCCGGCTACGACGATGCGCTGGTGCTCGTCGAGTGGGGCGAGCGCTTTGAGAGCGTGGTGAAGATGGCGGGCGCCGAGATCTACATGGAGCACGGCGAGGGTGACGAGCGCGGGCTGATCGTGCGCGTAAAGGACTAAAGCTGACCGCGGATTCACACAGATCAACGCGGATTAAGACATTCAGGCATTTGGTCCGTGAACGTCCGTGTGAATCGGTGGTTAGCTTGTGCTCCGACCGGTGAAGCGGTAGATGGCGCACTCCTCGTCGCCGGTCGAGCCGTACTCTTTCTGCTGCGCGATGGCTTCGAGGTCGGCGGCGTGGTCCTCGGATGACATGGTGACCTGGTCGAGGAAAAGGCGTGTGAAGGCGGGATGACGGTCGAGCACGCTGGCGCACTCCGCGTTGACATAGAGGATGTCTAAAGGAAATGGGGGCGTGTGTGAATCGGCTCCGTTGCGCTTCAGTTCAGACTTCGCGCGCGCGGCAAGCTGGGTCTCGATGTGGCGGAGGAGTTTGCGCAGCACCGGCGCCTCGAAGGGATGGAACAGAAAAATGAGCGTGGGTGTGGCGGGCAGGGTGAGCTCGAGCGCGTCCTGCTCCAGAATCTCGATGGGCGCGAGCAGCGGTGCAGTCGGATCGGCGGCGTGGGCGCAAATCCAGTGTGCGGCGTTGGCGCGGGCGACGGCGGCCAGCGCTGGGTTCAGCTCAACGCCGACGACGCGGCGGAAGGGAAGTTCGCTGGCGACCAGCAGCGCGCGGCCTTTGCCGGCGCCGATGTCCAGAAACGTATAGCTGGAGATTGGGTGCGGCGGAACGGTCTCGCGCCAGTGCGCGATGAGCGCGCGGAGAATGGAGGGCGCAACGCCGTAGTAAGCGGTGACGTGCTCGTCGCTGGCATGGCCGGTGACGAGGTGGCGCGCGGGGACGAGGCCGCTCGTGTCCACGCCGTGCATCTCGTCGAAGGGATGGATGGGAAAGTTGGAGGCGTGCAGCAGATCGCGCGGGCGCACGTTCTTCTTTTCGGCTGGTGGCGCGGGCGCGGAGCGCTTCATCTTGCGTGCGAGTTTAGGCACGGGCATCGGTTGGGATTTTAATTTGGACGAGGCCATTCTCTTTCTGCGTCAGCTCCGCGGCGCGGGCGGCGAGCAGCACGCGGCCCTCGGGCGTGATGCGGTCGGGCGTCCACGCAGGCTCGGCGAGGATTGTCACGTCTGTCCGGCTGACGGTCTCGAAGGCGGCGAGGCGGTTTACTATCTGCGCGATGAGCTGGGCTGTGGTAGCTTCGTCTGCGGCGGCGTCTTGCTGCGGAGGAAGCGCTAGGGCGATCTGCACGCGGTGGCGCGCAGGCACACCAGCGATGCCCGCGCCGGGCGCGGCGGGATCGGGCGCAAGGGCGATGCTGTGGACCGCGCCGAGGTCGACGAGGTTCAACGCAAGGGCAGGATGGTAGCAGTCGCGCAGCGCGGCGAGCACGGCGGCTTGCGTGAGGATTGCGGGATGGACGACTGCGGACACTGCTTCGATGATACGAGTTAGGATGAGGCCATGAAGATTCTGACGAGCGAGATGCGAGCGAGCCGGCGAGGGCCGGAGGCGTGGTTCACGGGAACGGTGTGGATTGACGAGGTGGTGACAGGCGTGGCGTGGTCGCCGATGAAGGCGAACCGCGTGGCGTTCGAACCGGGCGCGCGCACGGCGTGGCATACGCATCCGGTGGGGCAGGCGCTGCATGTGCTGAGCGGCGTGGGCTGGGTGCAGTTGAAGGGTGAGGCGGCGCGGGCCATACGGCCGGGCGATACGGTGTGGATCGAGCCGGGCGAGGTGCACTGGCATGGCGCGTCGGCGGAGCGGACGATGGTCCACCTGGCGATGCAGGAGGCGGACGCGGGTGGCGTCGACGTGGTGTGGCGGGAACGCGTGACGGACGGGGAGTATGCAGCGGCGGGGTAGCTTGCCGCCGATCTAGGAGAGGTATCCCCCTCCCCATACTTAAGGCTAAAGTATCCCCGATAAAGGGGTTAGAGCTTAAAAGGTGGAGCTGAAGTGCTAAAGTATCCCGAACAAAGGGGTTACGGATAAAGTGCCCGGGTAAAGGGGTTAGGTCTGCCTCCTTGAATTTGGCGACTTAAAGTGCGAGGGCCCGGCGGGTGAGCCGGGCCTTCTGCTGCTTCGATACTGAGTTAATTATACGGGGTGGAGCGAAACTGTTCTGCCAACTATTTTTGAGGCCTATCTGGCTGATTGCAGGATGGTTGGGAGGATTCTGGGGGAAGCGGGGGCTTGACAGGCAGTTTGTGCTGTTCTCGACGCGGCTGGAGCGCGTGAAGGTTAGGGCTGCGGCTCGGGGATGCATGGTCGCTGCGCCATTCGGCTTCGCTCGGGCCTTCGGCAGAGAGGAAGCCGCTGCGCGGCGGCTGCTTATCTGGGCCTGCTCACCCCAACGAGCAAAGACCGCTCGTTGGGGACCCCGATTCGGCCCAGGCTAATATATTCCGCGCCTTCAGCGCTTGGTTCGGTGGCGAGGCTAAAAGCTCTGCCCCATCCGGCTAGATTTCGGTGGGGGGTGGTGGACTGGATGTCGAGGTGGCCGACGGTGAGATTCGTGACTTCGAGATTGCGGACGCGAAGGTTGCCGACTTCGAGGTCGTCAAAGCTGGCCTTTTTGACGCCAAGTTTACGGATGGCGAGCGCCCCAATGGCGAGCGCTCCGATGGCCAGCGCACCGACCGCCATCGCACCCAGAGCAAGAGCTCCGGCAGAGGCGGTGCGAATCGCGATCTCGGCTGGGCGTTTGGACATGGGGAGATTGTATGCCCGCGGTGCATTCTCTGAACTTGGTCTTGCTTAAGGGAGCGGCTTCAGCCGTGCCGTGAGATGTTCTGTGAGTTTGCGGCTTTAGCCGCTGAGGGCAGCCTTTACAATTCCGGGGATGGCGATTCCCTCCAGAGCTTCTCGCCCAGGCACGTTCTTTGTCACGACTGCGACCTTCGACCGTCGGCGGTTGTTTGGTGTCGATGCAAATGCTCAGTTGTTTATCGAGACGTTGCAGCACTATTGGCGTGAGAGACGCTACAAACTGCACGCGTTCGTCGTGATGCCGGATCACATTCATCTGATCCTGACGCCTCTGGAGATCACGCTGGAGCGGGCAGTCGGTTTGATCAAGGGCGGCTTCTCGCACCGGCTGGCTTCCAACTTTCCGGTGTGGCAGCGGGGATTCACGGACCACCGCATCCGCGATGCGGAAGATATGGAGAGTCGGCGGAGTTATCTGCACCGCAATCCGGTGCGCGCTGGGTTGGCGGAGGCTGCGGATTTGTATCGGTTTTCGTCGGCGTATCGGGCAGGGATTGAAGCGGAGCGATTGGGGCATGAAGGCTGAGGAGCGTTCGTCGGCTGGAAAAGACGTGACCTCAGGGGCTAAAGCCCCTGCTCCTTGTGGGACATTTACGGCACGGCTGAAGCCGTGCCCTTAAGCAAGACGCGCGAGCTTGAGTGGCGGTATTTTTAGTGGGCGTTGGGAAGAAGATCAAGCGGCTGGTGGCGAAGAAGAGGGCGGCTTAGAGGCTCCAGTACTGTGGTTGTTTGGAGCGGTTGGTGGCGAGGTTGGCGTTTCAAAAGACGTGACCTCAGGTGCTAAAGCCCCTATTCCGCGTGGGACGCCCTTAAGCAGGACGCGCGAACTTGAGGGGTGGTTCCTAGTGGGCGTTGCGGAAGAAGATTGAGCGAGCGATGGCGGCGGTCCTTTGGCGGGCGTTGCGGAAGAAGATCAAGCGGCTCGTGGTGGCGGAGCAGGAGAGTGTAGTTTGGTTATACGGTGGACTGATGCTCTATCTCATTGGCTTGTCTCATAACGCGCAAGTGCGAAGGCGAGGCTCTTCCGAAACAGAAGAGCAAAAGGGATTCGCTGCGCTCTTGCGGAACGCTATAAGAGAGAATCGGCCCAATTTCATTGCTGAGGAGCACTGTGAGGAGTTTCTGGACCGTCAGGGTGCGGAGTCCATCGCAAAGGAAATTGCGCTGGAAAATGGTATTCCACACAAGTTTTGTGACCCTAACACGGAGCAGCGGATCGACATCGGTTATCCATCTATCATTGCTATTCGTTGCTCGCTAAACGAAGATCTGCCCAATGAGGAGCTTAATCTCAAGGCGCAGTCGATTGAGATTGCGCGATTCTTTCCTGTGCGCGAGCGATTTTGGCTTGACAGAATCAGCAAATGCGTTGGCAGCGATGGGATATTTATCTGCGGCGATGGTCATATCGAGAGCTTTACTCGCTTATTATCCGAAAATCGGATCGGTTGGAAGGTCGCGGCGAGAAAGGTCGGTTTCGTCCCGGGTGAGGATGCACCCGTTCAGGAAGCCATGGACTATCTGCAGGAACATCCTGAGTTGGCGAGCGATGGCAGATGGAGTGCTTGGCCCGATAGTGAGGCAAGACTAGATTCCCAGTTCGGTGCGGATGGCGGCGGCGATGGCGTTGGCGTGGTGGTGCATGGCGGGCTCGGATTCGGCTTCGATCATGACGCGGGCGAGGGACTCTGTGCCGGAGTAGCGGATGACGACGCGGCCGGATTGGGCGAGGTCGCGCTCGGCGGCGGCGATGGCGGCGGCGATGGTGGGGATCTGGTCGAGCGGGGGCTTGGCGCGGACAGGGACGTTGACGATGACCTGGGGGAAGGTGGCGAGGTCGGCGGTGAGCTCGGCGAGTGTGAGGCCGGAGCGGTGCACGACGTCAAGCACGAGCAGCGCGGTGAGCAGGCCGTCGCCGGTGGTGGAGCGGCCGGAGAAGATGATGTGGCCGGACTGCTCGCCGCCGAGGGAGGCGCCGGTGGCGAGCATTTGCTCGAGGACGTACTTGTCGCCGACGGGGGCGCGCAACATTTTGATTGCGCTCCGGCGGAGCGCGGCCTCCAGACCCATGTTGGACATGGTGGTGGCGACCACGGTGGAGGCGGCGAGCAGGCCGCGGGCGGCGAGGTCGCGTGCGGCGAGCAGAAGTACGGCGTCGCCATTGACGACTTTGCCGGTGTGGTCGGCGAAGAGCGCGCGGTCGGCGTCGCCGTCGAAGGTGATGCCGAGGGCGGCGGAGTGTTTAGTCACCTCTTTGGCTACGATTTCGGGATGTAGCGCGCCGCAGTGGTCGTTGATGTTGCGGCCGTTGGGAGAGCTGTGGGTGAGGATGACCTCGCCGCCACCGTTGGAATTTAATTCGGCGAAGAGCTGCGGCGCGATGGCGGATGCGGCTCCGTTGGCGCAGTCGACGACGATTTTTTTGCCATCGAGCGAGAGCGCAGGGACCTGCGCGAGGAGGAAGCGGAGGTAGTCGAGGCGGTCGGCGTCGTTGATGGGCGGTATAGCCGGCGCGGCGGACGAGGGTGTGGGTGATTCGAGGTGGCGGAAGATTTCGGATTCGATGGCGAGCTCGGTGGAGTCGGGGAGCTTGTAGCCGTCGGGGCCGAAGAGCTTGATGCCGTTGTCATGCCAGGGATTGTGCGAGGCGGAGATGACGATGCCGGCGGAGAAGCGGTGCGCGCGCGCGAGGTAGGCGACGGCGGGAGTGGTGATTACGCCGGCGGATTCGACGGACGCGCCGCCTGCGGTGAGGCCAGCGGTGAGCGTGGCGGCAATGGCTTCGCTGGATTCACGGGTATCCATGCCGATGAGCACGCGCGGGGATTGGCCTGAGCCTGACGCGGCGGGCTTGAGATGGTGCGCGAGAGCGAGGCCAACGGCGTGTATGGTGCGGGGGTCAAGCGGAGGCTGGCCGGCGACGCCGCGGATGCCGTCGGTGCCGAAGAGTTTTTTCATGTCAGAGATAAGGGTACTAGGGGTGAGGTACGGCGAGAAGTGGCAGAAGGGTCGATTCGGCAGGGGTGATTCGAGCGAAAAGCAGGTCCTTCGACTGCGTTGGCCGCTTTTGCGGCCAACTTCGCTCAGGATGACAGTCCCCCTACTGGTCTTCGCGGGTCGTGGTCACTGTGGCGGCGATGGTTCCGTGGGCAAGGCGGGCGCGGATCTGGTCGCCGGGGTTTGTTGCGGATGCGTCGCGAAGGAGCGTGCCATCGGCGGAGTAGACGAGGGCGTAGCCGCGGTCGAGGACGGCAAGGGGCGAGAGCGCGCTGAGGCGTGCAGTGGCACGGTCGAAACGCGTGGTGCGAGTGGAGAGCACAGAGTGGGCGAGGTGGATGAGCGAGTCGACGGCGCGCTCGAGGCGTCGGTGGGTGAGAGCGAGGCGTGCGGCGGGGTGGTGGCGAGTGAGGCGAGCGGTGAGCGCGTCGAGTTGTGTGGCCCGCGTGCGCAGACGGTGGGATGAGGCGCGGTCGAGGCGATGGCGCAGATCGTCGAGACGCTGTGCGCGGCGGCCGAGGAGGGATTCGATGCGCGCCTGAATCGCGGGCAGCGAGACGGCGGTGAGACGCTGGCGGGCGAGGATGAGCTGGTAGCGCGCGGCGCGGCGGACGCGGGCGTCGAGTGCGGCGATGCGGTCTTCGATCTGGTGCTGCGCGGCGGTGATGAGCTCGGCGGCGGCGGAGGGGGTGGGGGCGCGCAGGTCGGCGACGAAATCGGCGATGGTGAAGTCGGTCTCGTGTCCGATGGCGGAGACGACGGGCAGCGCGGAGGCCGCGATGGCGCGGGCGAGGGACTCGTCGTTGAAGCCGGCCAAATCCTCGAGTGCGCCGCCGCCGCGCGCGATGAGGATGAGGTCGGCGCGTTTGGGATGGTCGTTAAACCAGTCAATGCCGGCGATGACAGAGGCGGCGCATCCGGGGCCCTGCACGGTTGCGGGGTAGACCAGCAGGTTGAGGCGGGCGTGGCGGCGGCGCGTGATCTTGACGATGTCGTGCAGCACGGCGCCGGCGGTGGAGGTGATGACGCCGACGGTACGCGGGAAGGCGGGCAGCGGGCGCTTGCGCGCGGCGTCGAAGAGACCCTCGGCGAGGAGGCGTGCCTTGAGCTGGTCGAACGCTAACTGCAAAGCCCCTGCGCCGCGTGGCTCCAGGGTTTCCGCGATGAGCTGCAACTGGCCGCGTGGCTCGTAGACGGAGATGCGACCGCGGACGAGGACGGCGAGGCCGTCTAAATTTTCCGGGCGCACCTTGAGGAGTTGGGCGCGGTTGCGGAAGAGGACGACGGGAAGCTGGGCGTCGCCATCCTTGAGGGTGAAGTAGAGATGGCCGGAGGGCGCGGGGCGGAGGTTGGAGATCTCGCCCTCGACCCATACGTCGGTGTGGTCGCGCTCAAGCTGGCCTCGGATGAGGGAGACGAGGCCGGCGACGGACCAGATGCGGCGTTGCGCGGGGGCGGGCGCGGTGAAGAGGAGATCGAGCTGCGGGGCGGCGGATTCTGTGGAGGAGCGCAGTGCGGCGGCAGGCTGAGTGGATTCGCGCGAGCGCGTGGGTTTCTGTTTGAGCCAGAGACCGGCGAGGGTTTGGGGTTCGGGGTCTTTGTCCTTTCGCGCGGCCATGTTGGAGAGTCTACAGCCTGGTTGAGGACTTCCGAGGCAGAACGGCTCGAACGGCTTTGGTGATGCGGACAACAAGCAGGTCCTTCGACTGCGTTGTCCGCTGACGCGTCCAACTTCGCTCAGGATGACAAACAAAAAGTAAGTGCTGTGATCCTTCGCTCGCGCTCAGGATGACAAGTCTGTTGATAGATCAGGATGACGGCTACTGAGGGAGCCTTCAGCTACTGATAGAGATGATGCTCGCGGATGTAGGTGGCGACGGCGGGCGGTAGCCACTGGTCGAGGGCGGGGTTGGAGGAATGCGCGGCGGCGTCGTGCAGGAGGGTGCGGAGGGCGGTGGCGGAGATGTCCTGATGGACGCCGGGGAGGAGATGGATGCGGGCGCGCTGATCGGGTGTGAGCGAGAATTCAGGGCGGTCGAGGAAGTCGGACGTCAGCGGGAAGTCGGGGCGCGAGACGACGATCCACTGGGCGAGGGCGAGGAGATGATCGGGTGAGCGCCAGTTGCGCAGGGTGAGGAAGCTGTCCGCGCCGGTGAGCATGAAGAGGGTTGCGGTGGGAAACTGAAGGGCGAGTGCGGCGAGGGTGTCGACGGTGTAGTTGGGCGCGCCGTCAGGGCGCGGTGCGTCGAGAGAGCTGAGGGCGAAGCGGCGGTCGGGTGGGATAGTGCGACCGTCTTCGATGCGCGTCTGGCCGAGGGCGAGCGCGACCATGGCGAGGCGGTCGGAGAAGGAGGCGACAGCGGCGTCGGGTTTGAGTGGCTGACGGGCGGCGGGGGCGAAGAGGACGCGGTCAAGCGAGAAGGCGTCGGCGGCGGCGACGGCGACGCGCAGATGGCCACGGTGGATGGGGTCGAAGCTTCCGCCGAAGAGGGCGACGCGCATGCGGAGATTCTAGCCTTGGCTCGGGCGAAGGCTGGAAAGAAAACTTAGAAGCGGAAGACGAGGCCGGAGCTGAAGGTGAGCAGCTTGGAGGACGGGATGGCGATGTTGCCGCCGGCTCCGATGGTCGCGCTGGAGGCGGTGGTGAGGGAGCCGTAGCCGACCTCGATCATGCGGAAGTCGATGTGGTGGGCGATGCTCCAGTCCGCGCCGCCATAGACGGCGTAGTCGGGCTTGCGGACCTTTACGGTGGCGGCGGGCGGCTTGGTGGTGCCGGCGCCGCCGGCGAGTTCAATAAAGGGCCGGATGGGGCGCTTGAAGGGGCTGGCGGAGAGGCGCAGGCCGACCTGGAGGTTGCGCAGGGCGGCGTTGTCGCCATGGGAATCGGAGAAGCGAACATCGAAGCCGGTAGCCAGCGAGCCGGAGTGGAAGAAGTCGTAGTAGCCGCCCATGTTGAAGCCCCAGAACATTCTGGAGGTGGTGTTGGCGCCGAGGAAGGCGAAGGGGCCGGTGTCGACGACGGAGTTCGAGACGCGGGTGGCGAGGGGATTGAAGTAGATGCCGAAGTTGCCCTGAGTCTGGGTACTCTTGTCTTGGGCGTGGGAGGCGACTGCTGTCAGGGCGAGAACGACGGCAGCGGCGAGGCGGTGAAGCTTCATTCAGTGTTCCTCAGGATCCTCAAGCTAATTGGACGCTGGCGCTTGGCCAATGTGGGTGCAGATTCAGTTTATCGGAGAAAGGCGGGTGCGAGGTACTGGGTACGAGGAGTGCATCTGCGCTAGCGGGCGCGGCCGCGGGCTCGGGGCGCGGGTGGAGGATAGGCGGGCTTGAGTTTGGCGGGCTTGGCGGAGACGGCGGGTTTGGGCTCCGCGAGGTCGATGGCGGGGCGGTGCGCGGCGACCAGCTCTGCGATGGCGTACTTGAGCGGCTCAATGCCTTCGCCGGTGACGGCAGAGATGGCGTAGAAGGGCAGCTTGCAGCGTTTGGCGAAGGTGGCGAGTTTTTTAAGCTTGGCAGGATTGGCGACGTCGATCTTGGCGGCCACGACGATGGTCGGCTTGGCGGCGAGGGCCGGGTCGAAGGCGGCGAGTTCGGCGGTGATGGCCTTGAAGTCGGCGACGGGGTCGGGCCGGGCTGATCCTACTGCCGCGGCGCCTCCTTCGGCGTCGCTGGAGTCGGAGACGTCGACGAGGTGGACGATGACCGAGGTGCGCTCGATGTGCTTGAGGAACTGGATGCCGAGGCCATGGCCGAGGTGCGCGCCTTCGATGAGGCCGGGCAGGTCGGCGACGGTGAAGGACTGGGTGTGGGGGAACTCACCCACCTTGACGACGCCGAGGTTGGGTTCGAGCGTGGTGAAGGCGTAGTTGGCGATCTTGGGGCGTGCGGCGGAGAGGCGCGAGATGAGCGTGGACTTGCCGACGTTGGGGTAGCCGACGAGGCCGGCGTCGGCAAGAAGTTTCAGTTCGAGGCGGTAGACGCGCTCCTCGCCAGAGCGGCCGAGCTCATGCTCGCGCGGGGCCTGGTGCGTGGGCGTGGCGAAGTGCTGGTTGCCGCGTCCGCCGCGCCCGCCGCGGGCGATGACGAGAGTGTCGTTGGGGCGGGCGAAGTCGTGCACCAGCTCGCCGGTGGAGTCGTCGTAGAGCAGGGTGCCGACGGGAACTTCTAGGGTGATGGGGTCGCCGGAGGCGCCGGAGCAGTTGGAGCCCTCGCCGTGGATGCCGCGTGGGGCCTTCCACTCCGGGTTGAAGCGAAAGTGGACCAGGGTGTTGTGAGAGAGCGAGGAGGACATCAGGACGTCGCCGCCGTGGCCTCCATCGCCGCCGGAGGGACCGCCGCGGGGGACGAACTTCTCACGGCGGAAGGCCATGCAGCCGTTGCCGCCGTCGCCGGCCTTGACGCGAATTCTTGCTTCATCGATGAACATTTTTCACTTCCAAGTGTAGCGGAAGCAGGATGCATACCAAGTTGATGGAACGGAGGAGCAGGGAGAGTGCGTTGAAGTTTGCGCTTCCCTAAACGGGAAAAGGCGGTTAGTCTTGGCTACCCTGTGCGCGGCGAAATTGCAGCGTGTGGGGGCAGCAGCTGCGTTTTCCCGAGTTTTCCCTGACGCAGGCACGACCGAGTGTTCACTCTCTCCCGCAGGCTGTACCGGAGGACGCGTGAAGGTGGGTCGACCCGCTGCGGCGCGGGTGTGCGCTTGCTGCTGTGGATGATTTGCGTGGTGGCTGCGGCAGGATGGGCGCGGGCGCAGTCGGGCGCGGACGGCGCGATTGGCGGGCGGGTTCTGACGCCGGCGGGTGCGCCGGTGGCGGGCGCGGCGATCGACGTGCGCGAGACGGAGACTGGCCTCGAGCAGTGGGCGCGCTCCGGGGCGCAAGGGGAGTTTCTGGTCGCGCGGCTGCCGGTGGGGGAATATTCGGTGACGGTGGAGAGCGCAGGGCAAGAGTTTGCGCTGCCCGGCCCGGTACGCGTAGGGCTGGGCGAGGTAACTGAGATCGATATCAGGACGGGAGCGGCGCGGACGGGCGCGGCTTCTGCGGCGAATGCAGGTCTGAGCGGAGGCGGGCGCGATGTTGCGGCTAGCGAGCTGGCTGCGCTGCCGGTGGAGGGCGGGCAGTGGCGCTCGGCTGCACTGACGATTGCGGGTGCGAACGGCGCGGCTGAGCGCGATGCCGATGCGGGCGAGGCGAGCTATCGCGGAGTCGACCTGAGCCAGAACAGCACGCGGACCGATGGGGCGAGTGGGGACGAGAGCTTCAGTGGCGGGCACGTGGGCGGCGGCGTGGCGGAGGACACGGACACGGGATCCGACGAGGTCGACGATCCAGCGGCGGGGGTGGGCAGCGGGCGGCGGTCAGTGGCGGACGGCGGCCAGCGTGCAGGGTCGGCGTACGCGTTTTCGAGCGCGGCGGTGCGCGAGTTCCGCGTGCAGGGCCAGGGCAGCGCGGCCCAGTATGGCTCGGCCCTGTATGGGCACGGCGTGGGCGGGGTGGTGACGACGGTGTCGCGGGCGGGAGGGTCAACTCTGCATGGGATGGCGTTCTACACGGTGCGGTCAAGCGCGTGGGCGGCGGTGGACCCGTTCGCGCTGGCGCAGACATATTCCAACGGCATCATGAGCAGCGGGCTGGTGCGGCCCGAGGACCTGCTGCAGCAGTTCGGCGGCAGCGTGGGCGGGCCGCTGTGGGAGCAGGACGACGCGAGCGGATCCCGATCGCGCAGAAAGCAAAGCGAGGGCGCGAGGCTGTTCTACTTCTATGCGTTCGATGCGTCGCGCAGAAACTTTCCCGCGATCTCATCGCCGGGCTATGCAGGCTTCTATGCGCTCACCGCGACGCAGACGGATCTGCTGGCCAATCGCGGCGTATCGCCGGCCGAGACCAATGCGGCGCTGAATTATCTTGCCAGCCTGACCGGGACGGTCGCGCGGCGAGCGGATCAAACTGTGAACTTTGCGCGGCTGGACTGGCAGCGGCGGGGCGGCAGCCGGGTGGCGCTCGAATACAATCGGGCCCGCTGGGATGGGCCTGGAAGCGCACGGTCGGGCGCGGTGGTGGACCGCGGAGTGGCCAGCCTGGGGTCCGCATATGGGAGTGTGGACGCGGGCGTGGCGCGCTGGGTGGAGTTTCTGCGTGCCGGGCTGAGCAATGAGGTGAGAGCGCAGGTGGGACGCGAGCTGAAGTATGAGACGGTGCAGCCGCCGCTGGCGCAGGAGCCGGGTTTGTCGCTGGGAGGGGGCCCGGGCGGGCTGCCGCCGGAGGTAACTATCGGTCCCGATGGGTTTGTGTTCGGAACGCCGGCGGCGTTGGGACAGAGGGCGTATCCCAACGAGCGGCGGGTTGAGATTGCGGATTTACTGGCGTGGGTGAAGGGGCGGCACTTCGTGCAGGTGGGCGGCGACGCGAGCTGGATCAGCGATGAGACGGACTCGCTGACCAACGCGGAGGGGACGTTCAACTATGACAGCGGGGCAAACGTCACAACCACGACGGGCACCGCCTACCCAGGCGGGGTGGTGGACTGGATCACGGACTATACCTTCGGCGTGAATGTAAATCCGAACGGTGGCTGCCCGTCGATTCACGCAGCGGTGCATGACTTCTGCTTCCGGTCGTATTCGCAGAGCTTTGGCGAACAGAGCGTGAGCTGGAAGACCAGGGAGTGGGCCGCGTTTGCGCAGGACGACTGGCGGGCAGCCGCCCGGCTGACGCTGCATCTCGGCGTGCGCTACGAGCTGCAGCAACTGCCGCTGCCGCAGCAGCCCAACCCGGTGCTGTATGCTTTCTTCCCTTCGGTGGGCGCGACCAGCGCGTATCCCGAGGACCGCAACAACTTCGGGCCGCGGGTGGGGATGGAGTGGGCGCCGTTCGGCTTCGGGCGCGGTGTGCTGCGCGTGGGGTTCGGCGTCTACTACGGCAAGCTGCCGGGCGCGACGGTGCGCGCGGCGCTGACTGACACGGCGCTGCCGCAGTCCACGCTGCGGGTGCGCGTTACGCCCACCGCGGAGACGGTGTGTCCTCAGATGCCGACGGTGGGGTTCGGCTATCCCTGCTCGTTCCTCGCGACGCCCACGGGGATTATCGCGGCGACCACTTCGGCGATGCTCTTCGACCGCAGATTCCGGCTGCCGGAGGTGGAGCAGGGGACGGCGTCCTTCGAGCGTGAGGTGGGCGGCGGCGTGCTGGCGCGCGCGGAGTACGCGATGAACCTCGACCGGCAACTGCCCAATTCGGTGGACATCAACATTGCGCCGTCGACCGGCCTAGCGGAGTTCCAACTGCAGGGCGGGACTGGCGCGGTGGGCGTGCGCAGCGGCGAGGTGTTTTACGTGCCGCTCTATTCCACGCGCCTGACGACGGACTACGGGCCGGTGACCGACATCATCTCCAACGCGAACGCAACGTACCACGGGCTGACGCTCGAAGCGAGGCGCGGGCTGGGCTCGACGCGGTCGGGGTACGGCGGCGCGGGCCGTGGGCTGGACTTCCGCCTGAGCTGGACGTGGTCGAAGGCGATCGACTTTGGGCAGAACGGCGGCGCGGTGCCGCGCACGAACGGCCGGTTCGACCCGTTCCAGGTGCGGTATGACAAGGGGCTGTCGGCGCTCGACTTTCCGCATCGCGTGGCTGCGATGGCGGTGTGGTCGCCCCGCGTGGCCGCGGCGGAGGAGCGGGGCGGTGCGCTGCCGGCGGCGGAGCGGACGGCGTGGCGGCTGGCGGACGGATGGTCGCTGGCCGCGATCTTTTCCGAGTCGAGCGGGCGCGGCTACAGCTACAACATCTTCGGGGGCGCGCGGCTGGCCGGCGGGCGGGAGAGCATCAACGGCTCGGGCGGGTCGGTGGTGCTGCCCACGGTGGGGCGCAACACGCTGCGCCTGCCGGACTCGGCGAATCTGGACGTGCGGCTTAGCCGCAGCTTCCGGGTGTGGGGCGACGGCGCGTGGCTGCGCGTGGCGGTGGAGGGCTTCAACGTGCTGAACCACCTGAACTACTCGGGTGTGCAGCAGAGGGCGTTCCTGGTCGGCGTCCCGGGAACCGGCACAGCAGCCACGGGAGTGACTCCGCTGGTCTTTCAGGACGCCGCG
>Ga0182024_10003120_pt1 | contig 40023 bp, 30 predicted proteins | sample P32metaG_FD_120480 | JGI IMG/M metagenome (GOLD analysis project Ga0182024, IMG submission 120480) | Permafrost microbial communities from Stordalen Mire, Sweden - P3-2 metaG (Illumina Assembly) | ecosystem: Environmental > Terrestrial > Soil > Wetlands > Permafrost | place: Sweden: Stordalen...
CGATCAGCGCCTCGACGTCAATCAGGCTGACAAAACTGACCTGGGTGGTGGGTTTTCCTCGCATATGTAACATTTATATGGATACATATTGTCAAAACAAGCCTTTTTCAGCAGCCTGTTAAGAGGAGTGTGGCGTCTCAGTTGGAATCGGAGCTGTCGTAGGCAGCCAGCAGCACAAGTGAGGCGAGAATAACGACGACGGGGATCATGGTAGAAAATGTTCAGTTATTCGTGGACGTGGGTGAGGCAGTTGGGGACGACCCGGTCGAGGAGACCCGCCCGGCGGAGGACGTAGGCAGGCACGACCCGGCCTGCGGGCAGCAGGTCGTCCAAAGCAGTTCCGTAAGACGGAAGCGAGCGGGACCCCGTCAAAACTGACGGGGAATTCTGCGGCGTACCGAAATTGGCGAGCCTCATAAAAAACGGATTGGGATCAAGTTCTTGGATCATGGAATAAGTTAAGTAGTTGAGTATTTAGCTAGTAATTTGAGTCAAAAAAAGGCGCAACGGTGTGCGCTTGAATCGAAAAGTTATGGAAAAATCAGGCCTTTAGCGGAGCGGCGGCTTCCGTGGGAGCCTTGACCCGAAGAAGGCGAAAAGCCGACTCGGGGAGCTTCTTTAGGACCTCCGGACTGTTCATAATGCGGGCCTCGCCAACCATGCCTTCGATGAGTCCGAAGAGCGCGGTCGCCTGATCGGCGGCATCGCAGGGCTCGATCGCGCCTTGGGCGGCGGCGTCGCGAATGGCGGATACGTAGTAACGGCGCTTGCGGGAGAGTATGTCGCGCGCCGCGGCAGTGACGTCGACTTCCTGAGTGCTGACTTCGGACGCAACTGAAAAGATGGGACAGCCGAGAAATTTGCCGTGCTTCGCTTTTTGCTCGGCCGCACGGGCGTATATCCCCTGAAGGTAGCCCGTGAGGCGGTCAAGAGGGTCCACAGAGGGTGAAAAGATCCGATCCAGTTGCGGCTTCCAGTCCTCATTCCAAAGTTTCTCCAAGGCCGCCACGGCTAGGTGAGCCTTGGACTTGTAAAAATAGTAGAAGCTGCCGGTCCTGACTCCGGCCCTTTTGCAGATATCGTCGATCGTCACGGCGCCATAGCTCTCCTCCCACATAAGCTCGAGGCTTGCGTCCATCAGCTTCTGGTCTGCGTTTGAGGTTCTTCCCATGATGCACAATTAATAGTTGAGTGTTTCGCTATTGCAAGTGTTTTTTGAATATTTTTTTAATAGGACCTGCGACGACCCGATTATGGTGGGGTTTAAGGAGGGTATGGCAAAATGTGATAAGTATGTTTCATGTCACCCGCCGGCTTCCTGACCGGCCTCATCTCGATGTGCCGCGGCGCGAAGCGCGCGAGCTTTTAGCCGATTGGAAAAATGGGGACAGCGTGGCTTTGGAGCGCATGCGCGCCCAACATCCCCGGCTCAAACGTCTCAGTCTGGAGGAAATCGCCACGGCGCCGCCAAGTCTTGCCGATGCGCAGTGGGTGGTTGCCCGGGAATATACTTATGCGAACTGGGCGGAGCTCAAACACCGCATCGAAAAAAACGACGCCGCGGTCGCGATCCAAGACGCGATCCGCAAGGGCGACGCGGACCTTGTGGTCGCACTGCTCCGTCAGAATCCTGAATTCCTCCATCTGCCATTGCGGAGCAAGAGTCGGGGCGCTGCCCTGAAATACGCCGCCGACGCCGGCCAACTCGGCGTCCTCCAGGCCATCGCGGCCCTCGGCACCTCGGAACTGCAGGCCGCGCTGGAACGTGCGGTGCTCAAAGGCCACCTGGATTGCGCCGGTTGGCTTCTGGCTAACGGCGCCCAGCTGAGGCCTGGCATCGTCATGGGCCCGTGTCACACGCTCAACACCGCCGCCCTCTCGTTTCTTGCCGATGCCGGCGCTCCGTTTACCGACGAGCATGGCAACGAGCTGGCGCCACTCGCCATGGTGTTGACCATCTATTCGCGCAATCCCGCCGGGAAGCACGCCTGCATTTTGGTCTTCGAGCGTCTTGGCTATCAGCTCCCCGACACGGCGGTCATGGCATTCCACCGCGGTCGGGTCGATCTGCTTGAGCGACACCTGCGGCGGGATCACGGGCTGTTGGCGCGACGATTTCCCGCGGCTGAAATCTATCCGCCCGACCTCGGTTGCGTGGGACCTGACTTCTCCGGCATGTGCGGCACACCGATCGATGGAGGAACATTGCTGCACCTGGCGATCGATTTCGACGAGCAGGAGATTTTCGATTGGCTGCTTGCGAATGGCGCCGACGTGAATGCCCCTGCGACGGTCGACGCGGCCGGCTTCGGCGGGCATACGCCGCTCTTCAATGCGGTGGTGGGCTCCCGGCACGGCACCGAAATGGGCCGCGCGCTCCTGGCCCGCGGCGCGGACCCCGCTCACCGGGCAAGTCTTCGCAAATTCCTCGACTGGATCGAACGTCCACGCTGGCACGAGGCCTTGGCCGTCACGCCGCTCGAATGGGGCCAATCATTTCCGGAAAGAGACTGGGTTAACTCGGACCTGCTTGCGCAGTTGTCGGCGCCGAATTAGTCCACGGGTCCGCCGGGTTCGCCGGGTTCGCCAGCCATTACTCTCACCCGGCGCGTCAGCCGTTGAGCTTCTGCATCGCCTCGGGCGGAACGTTGAGCTTGGTTGTGCCGACGTCCTTGATCTCGGTCGAAGTGGTGCGGTCCACGTCAATATCCCCATTGCGACCCTGGACGGTTCCGGTGACATGGACCTCGTACTTGGTCAGCGTGCCGTTCGCGACCCAAAAGGTCACCGTGCCCTTGGCATTCGCGGGTGCGGGAGGAGTCTGGCCGTCACCACCCCCACCACCACCACCGCCGCGGCGTCCGCGGCCAAAAGTCAGCATCGGGGCCACCGCTTCCGGCGTAAGATCTGCGGAGAAACCCCCGTTAACGATCATAAAATCCCCTTTGACGCCTGCGAGCAGATCGGCGGCTTGCTTGGCGGGGATCGGCGTGGCCATTGCGCCAAATCCTCCGCGACCCCGGCGTCCGCCACCTCCACCGCCGCCGCCGCCTCCTCCGTTTTGGAACTGCGCCATCATCTCCTCATTGGTCATCCAAGCGCCGTCCTGATTTTGCCGGACGGTCTTGGCGCCCATAGTCACGGTCGACATTTGATTGCCGTTCATTTCCCGGGTGATGATGGTTAAGCCATCCTGCTGTGTCATGCCGGTCACCGGACCACCGAAGCCGCCACGGCCTCCACCTCCACCACCTCCTCCTCCGTTATTTGTGGTTGTGGTTGTCCAAGTGTAATTGGCCGACGATGAGAGCCCTTGGACGGCTGCCTTTATGTCGTCGGCTGGAGCGGCTTTCGCCGCGACGGCGGAGCATCCGGCAGCGAGATAGGAGAGCAGAATTCTATTCATTTGAATCAAGGGTTTAACTGCAATGAAAAATAACTGTACTTGATTGCGTACAGATTGACGAATGGGGGGGTGCGGTCGTTGCTAACGCGGGAGACCATACAATATTCGTCCTCAGAGTGCAAATCGGATACACTCCGCCTTGACGCGTCTACATTTCAATATCCTCCTTAGGCATGGAATTTAGAAGACTCGGCTCCTCGGGACTGAAAGTCCCTGTCTTAAGTCTCGGCACGGCAACATTCGGCGGAACGGGGACCTTCGGCGATCCCACGGCCTTCGTCGCCTGGGGCAACAACGGCGTCAAGGAAGCGACCCGGCTCGTGGACGTTTGCCTGGACGCGGGACTGAACATGTTCGATACGGCCGACATTTATTCCAACGGCGCCGCAGAGGAAATCCTGGGCGGTGCGATCAAAGGGCGCCGCGATCAGGTGCTCATTTCCACCAAGGGCACATTTCGCATGGGTCCGGGCGACAACGATGTGGGCTCATCGCGCTCTCACCTTACCGAGGCGGTCGAGGCCAGTCTCCGCCGGCTGGGAACCGACTACATCGATCTTTACCAGCTTCACGGCTTCGACGCGCAGACACCGGTCGAGGAGGTTCTACAGACGCTGGACGGTTTCGTCCGGGCCGGAAAGATTCGATATATTGGCGTCTCGAATTTCTCCGGCTGGCACCTGATGAAATCGCTGGCCGTCTCGGAAAAATACGGCCTGGCGCGCTATGTCGCCCATCAAGCGTATTATTCGCTGGTCGGACGCGAGTATGAATGGGAGCTAATGCCGCTTGGGCTGGACCAGGGCGTGGGAGCCCTCATCTGGAGTCCTCTCGGGTGGGGGCGGCTCACCGGCAAGATTCGCCGCGGCGATCCGCCGCCCAAGACGAGCCGGCTGCCCGCCACTGCGGCCGACGGACCGCCGGTCGACAACGAATTGCTGTACCGGGTGGTGGACGCGATCGACATTGTCGCAAAAGAAACCGGGAAAACCGTGCCGCAGATCGCGCTGAACTGGCTTTTGCAACGGCCGACCGTGGCCAACGTCATCATCGGAGTGAGAAACGAGGAGCAGCTTCGGCAGAACTTGGGAGCCGTCGGCTGGAACCTCACGCCGGTCCAGGTCGCCAAATTGGATGCCGCAAGCGGCACGACGAGGGCGTACCCCTATTGGCATCAGGCCCAGTTCGCGGATCGCAACCCCCTGCCCGTTCCTCCGCCCGCGAAATAGTCTCCCGTTTAGAAATGCCGACAGGCTGTTGTCTTACAGGCGGAAGTCCGTGGCGCGCAGCCAGGCTAAGGGACGTCATAGACCTCCATTAGTGCAACACCGGTGGTGTTGCCTACCCCGCTGACTTGGGCGGTGTAGGCGCCGGGCGGCAAAGTCACCACCATTGCGCAATCGGTCGAGCCGGAAGGAAAAGCAAACGCGTAGACAGTTGAGAAGATGGAGGATGTGGCTGGTTGTACGTTGGCCACGACGGTGGATGAGCCGGCGGCCGAGGCGTTGCTCCAGCCGATATTGGTGGCGATAATATTGTCTGAGCTGTCGTACAGGGTGAGTTGGGGACTGGCTAAAACTCCGGCGACGCCGTACTGGCTCAAGCTCGGGCCGTCTCCGCGAATCAGGATGGTTTCCGAAGTTTGGCCGCTAATTACAAAACCGGCGACCAGAACCTGGGAGCCGGTGCCCACATAAGCTCGGGAAGAGATGTTTATGGGATGGGTTGTGACATCAACGGTTAAGATGCCCGCGTTGGAGGTGATGGAACTTCCAGAACCGGTGACGACGACTGTGTAACTACCTGCCTGAGTCGTCTCGATATCCGCAAGACTGAGCGTCGATTTCGTAGCGCCCACTATATTCGCGCCATTTAACTGCCATTGGTACGTCAGGCTCGAACTGCCGCTTGCCCCCACGCTGAGAGTCGCGCTCGCCCCGGTATTCGCCGTTTGACTTGCTGGTTGAGTAGTGATCGACGGAAAATTCCCGCTTGAGACCGCCGTGACCGTCTGGGTCACATTGGGTGCGGCGCTGTATGTGCCATTTCCCGGACAGCTCGCGACGACCGTTACCGGGTTCGCGTCGAGAACAGTCAGCGTCGATCCTCCGGTGATGGAAGCGTTGCCGCTTTGCAACGCGAAGCTTACCGGAAGGCCCGAAGTGGAGGTCGCTATCAGGGATACGGGCACATTAATCCCGACACCGCCGATCGGAGAGAAAGTGATCGTCTGCGAGATCAAGACTGCGGAAACTGTAAGCGTGGCCGGTGCGCTCGTCGTGGACAAGCCATTGGCGTCCGTGACCACGGCCGAATAATTTGCGGTGGTTTGCACCGAGGATAGGGAGAGAGAACTCGAAGTGGCGCCGGAAATCGTGGCGCCGTTCATTTGCCATTTATAGGTGAGCGGCCCGGTTCCAGTGGCCGCCACGGAAAAGGTCACGTTGGCTCCCACCGACACATTTTGGCTGGCGGGCTCGGTTGTGATCACGGGCGGGGATTGTGTGAGCGCAAGGACGATATTTTGGGCCGTGACGGTTTGCAGCCCGGACCCCGAGGAGGGGCGAAAATATCCGGAAATCGATCCGAACGCCTGACTGCCCGTGAGCCCGGCGGGATACGTTGCGGTAAACGTGAAACTGACCGGACTGGCGGGAATGCTGGTGTAGGCAAAATCGAATTCGCCGGAGTCGCCGTTATTGGGGGTCACGGACGGGGAGTTCGGGCCCCCGGTCGCGCCATAGCTCCAATTGGCGGGCGCGGTGACCGTGAATCCCAGGGCCGATTGCGCGGCGGCATAGGTGAGCGTAACGGTGAATGTGATCGAGCCGCCAGCAGTGGAATATCCGCTGGACGATGGCGTTATCGCAACCGTGGATTGGGCCGACGCGTGCGGAACCAGGACTGCAGCGGTGGCAATTCCGAAGATCCCAATAAAGGGAGAAAAAAAGTTTCTCATGGTAATGTTAAATTGGACTTGAGGGAAATTCGAAAAAGGGCTCATGGCCCGGGGGCGAAGCCGTCTTCCGTACCTGATTGGGGGTGATACTGCCCCGTGCGGGCCGTGCCGGAGTGGGTGTTGTAAAGTTCGATTATCCGGGTCAGATCCAGGAGGCTGAGCGTGCCGTTTTGAGACTCGTCCGCAGTATAGTAATTACCCAAGGTCGCCGCCTGGCCCGGGGCTTGCGCCGGGTTCGGCGCGAATCCGTCCTCCGACCCGGGTTGGTCCGTGTAGGCGCCCGTCCGGGTCGTTCCATTGTGAGTGTTGTACAGTTCGATCGCTCGCGTCAGATCCAATAGACTGATCGCTCCGACCTGGCTTTCATCGGTGGAGTAATACAGCAATTGCGGCACCATCAGCGGATTTGGATTCGCCAGAATCTGCGCGGAGGTTCCGTTGCCCACGCTCGCAAGCGCGGAGACCTGCTGCGTCCCGGTCTGCCCGGCCGGCACATTCAACGTGTACGTGAAGTTCACCGGGCTTGCAGGTATCGTCGACCATGTCCAATCCAGCTCGCTCGCTTGGCCGACTGCGGGCGCCACGGCGCCCGCGCTTCCCGACGAGGACGCGAAGCTCCAGCCTGCAGGCAGAATCACCGACCAACTCAGTGCAGAGGGCGACCCAGTGTAGGCGATCGTGTTTGTCATCGTCACCGTCTGCCCGGCTACATATCCGAAGCCGCTGCCGTTGACGCCATGCGACGCGCTGTTGCCCGTCTGGGTCGATGCCACGGTAAGTGCAACCGGGTTGCTGGTTGTGTCAGAAGCGGATGGACCGCCTACCACGACCTCAAATGTGTAGTTTCCCGCGTCGCTGGGCGTCAGGCTTCCAATTTCAAGGACAAAGGTGCCCACCGTGTACGTGGACCCGGACGAGACAAAGGAATTTATGTTCTCACTCGTGACTGAAAACCGGGTGGAATCGTTCGTGCCGTTCTGATAGACTGTGATCGCGATCGGAGCCCCGGTATTCGGCAAATAGACAGCGAACGTAAAGTCGGCCACGCCGCCTTGAACGCCAAATTCCGGGGAGGGTTGCGTTTGGAAACCGGAAGAGCCCTGCGCGTCCAGACGACTCCAACCGAGAGAAACCAAAATGCAAAACGCAAAACAGCGGGCGGCTAATTTTAAAAAATGATTCATGGATTTTTGGCAATCGATTGCATTCATGGGCACGGTCCTGGATCCCAGTTGCCCTGCGCTTTGCCAGTCGTAAGCGACAAATCTACACTCGCGGCCATTCTGAGAATATGGGGTGTTTGCCTCCCGCCCCGCTTCCCTCTAGCAGCGCCGGCGGTTGGCGCCTCAATCCGTGCGCGTGCCGCCGCCGGCGAGAAGCTGCAGCGCTGCATGAGCGGAAAGTGAGTCTGAGGCCCCAGGGACCGCTCCCGGGGCGGCAAATCTCCGCCGCTGGCAAGTATCAAATATCTGTGCCAGCAACGCGAAGGGCGTCAGGAAAATTATCCTCAGATCGGCAGGCATTGAGACATGCTGCGCATAATGAACGTCCAGCCGGATCATCTCGTCAAAAGTCGTGCGGTTCTTGCCAGAAACCTGCCAGAGGCCGGTCAATCCCGGCGCCGCGCCAACCCGCAGGCGCTGCGCCGGCGTCATTTGTTCAAACTCGTTCGGAATGCACGGCCGGGGGCCGACCAGGCTCATTTCGCCGCGAAGAACGTTTATCAACTGCGGGAGTTCGTCCATGCCGGAAGCCCGCAAGAGCCAGCCGCCGGGAATCAGCCGCGCGTCCCCCATTGCATCGAGCTTCAGCATCGGTGATTTGGAAGCAATCAGCCCCTTGAAGTGGTTCTGATGAACCTTTGTATCCGCGCCCACCCGCATGGTGCGGAATTTGAAGACTGAGAAAAGCCTGCCTCCGCGGCCAACGCGTTGCTGCAAAAAGAAGACCGGACCCGGCGAGACAAGGGACGTGACCACTGTCATCAACAGGGTTCCGACAGCCAGCAGCGGCAGGGCAAGCAGGGCGAAAATTATATCCACGGCGCGCTTCCACGCAGGCATGGATGGCGGAATCTCACGCATGCCCGTAAAAAGAAGAGCGTTTGCTGGAAAAGAATCAGGATTTGAAAGTTGCATGAAAAAAGCAGGAGTCAGTGGAGGATGCGGTCTTGAGCACGCCGAAGATTGGATGCGCGGCACCGGCGGAAAGCGGTCGAGTGGATTTCATCCGCCGAAGTCGCGAAAAAGGTCGCCGGCCGATGTCGCCGGCGACCTGAAAGCCAAAGCTATGCGGCTATCCGCTGCCGAAATGACGCCTTCTTGGATCTCCAGCCAAGCCCAACGATGCCCAGCAGCCCTGCACCGATGAGAATCAGCGTATTGCCGCCGTCCGGAACCTGCACCGCGACATTGTTCGATTGGAACGAGAAGATGCCGCTGGTCGGTTGTCCATTGGGAGAAGTGATGTCATATGACCAGAGCCCGGCTGTAGGTCCTGTGTCGGCGGGATCGGTTGAGATCAAGGATCCAGTTCCATTGATGCTCAGACTCGTGGCATTTTGGACAATCGCAGTGATCGAGGCCAGGTCGAATGAATAGGTGTAGCCGCTGCCGCTAAACGACCAAAGGGGCAGGATTGCCTGGGGCCCGAGGGTGACGCTGAATGACGAATAAGTCACATGATCACCGTCGAGGGTCACGGGATAGGAACTGGTGCCTCCTGTCACGGAAGTGACAAGGCCGTCGGTGGAACCGCTAATGCTAGTCACGGCGCCGAGTTGGTTTGGAGTCAACACGACGGATCCAGCCTGAATGTTAATCTGGCCGATGATGGGCGTGGCATGCGCTGTGAGCGCGATGCCGGCGAGCAGCAAAGGTGAAAGTTTTAAAAGAGCCGTATTCATAATTTGAGGACCGATTGTTTCTGTTTATTGATTGTCGATTGTTGCGAATGACCAAATGGCGCATTCTGGACGGCAACAATAGGCCGATCCCGCTTCTGCCGCTATAGGGTGAAACCCATGACGGGTATTCACCCCATGTTTATGGGCTGCGCAATGTGTTAGAAAAGCGGCCCTGAATATGAACAAGCCAACAAACATCGGAGTTGTCGGGTGCGGCTACTGGGGGCCAAATCTAGTGCGCAACTTTCGCACGGTTCCGGAATGCGAGATGAAGCTGATGTGCGACCTCAGCGAATCGCGGCTGAAGCACCTCCGTTCCCTGTACCCCAACGTCGAGGGTGAGACCCGCTTCGACCACATGCTCAACGGCGCCAACCTCGACGCCATCGTCATCGCGACCTCCGTCAAGCACCACTATCCGATGGCCAAGGCGAGCCTCCTCGCCGGCAAGCATGTGCTGATCGAAAAGCCGATGGCCTGCTCCGCCGCCGAATGCGAGGAGCTGATCGACATCGCCCGGCTCAAGAGCCTGGTCCTCATGGTCGGCCACACCTTCCTCTATTCGGCGGCTGTCCGCCGGATCAAGGAGATCATCGACCACGACGACATCGGCGAAATCCGGTACATCTCCGCCCGCCGGCTCAATCTCGGCATTTTCCAGAGAGACATCAACGTCGCCTGGGACCTCGCCCCACACGACATCTCGATCATCCTTTATATCATGCAGGAGTCGCCGCACAGCATCAACTGCCGCGGCGCCGCACACGTGACACCCGGGATCGAGGACGTCACCTCGATGAACCTCCATTTCACGAAGGAGCGCTCCGCGCTCGTCCATAGCAGCTGGCTCGATCCGCGCAAGATCCGGGAAATGACGATCGTCGGAGCAAAGCGCATGATCGTATACGACGACCTGGCGACCCATGAGAAGATCAAGATCTTCGACGTGCGCGTCGAGCGCCCGCCGCACTACGACACTTTCGCCGAATTCCAATACGCGTACCACTACGGCGACATGTACTGCCCGTACATCAAGCAGGACGAGCCCCTGAAGATGGAGTGCCAGCATTTCGTGGACAGCATCCGCCAGGGCACCACGCCATTGACCTCCGGTGAAAATGGCCTGGAGGTCGTCCGCATCCTCGAGGCATCGTCGAAGTCCGTTAAGCAGGATGGGGCTCCGATCGGCTTGACCGCCCATCGTTCCACCCCGGAGCTATTTAGCACCGGCTCCAGCCGAAGCGAACCACGTGTGGCCTTCGCGCATCAATAGGGTATCGGACTCGCCGGGTCCCCATGAACCCGCTTCGTAATTTGGAAAATTTCCCGGCGCGGTCGCGTCCCAAGACTCGAGCACCGGCATGAGCGCCGCCCAAGCCGCCTCGACCTGGTCACTGCGCATAAACAATGTGGCGTCATTGATCATCACGTCGTGAAGCAGTGTGGCGTAAGCCGGCGGCGACGGAACCTTGAATGTCTTCCGGTAGCTAAACTGCATGTCCACGAGTCGCAGCCGCATCAGGCCGCCAGGCTGTTTCGCATGAATCTGAAGAACGATGCCTTCGTCGGGCTGGATGCAGATGACCACGCGGGCCGGCTGCCAGTCGGGCATGGCACTCGCTGGAAACGAGCGATGCGGCACACGTCGAAAGTGCACGACAATCTCGGTCAACTGCCGTGGCAGCCGTTTGCCCGCGCGCACATAAAACGGCACATCCTGCCAGCGCCAATTGTCCACAGACAACTTTAGCGCCGCAAACGTCTCGGTCTGCGAGTCCTTCGCCACATCCTGCTCCTCAAGATACCCGCACACGCGTTTGCCCTGGATGGAGCCGCGGCCGTACTGGCCGCGCACCGCACGGGCGCTCACATCCTCGGGCGGGATCGGACGAAGGGCGTGCAGCACGTCCACCTTCTTGTTTCGGATTTCGTCCGCGCCGTAAAACACCGGAGGCTCCATTGCCACGAGACAGAGCAGTTGCATCAGGTGGTTCTGCACCATATCGCGCAGCTCACCGGCTTTGTCGTAATATCCGCCGCGGTGGCCGATGCCCACATCCTCCGCGACGGTGATCGTCACGAAATCCACGTACCGGCGATTCCAGATCGGCTCAAACATCGGGTTTGCAAAACGAAATGCCAAAATATTCTGCACCGTCTCCTTCCCGAGATAGTGATCTATCCGGAATATCTGAGCCTCTTGGAAGCTCCTTTTGAGCGTGGCGTTGAGCCGGCGAGCGGATTCGAGGTCCGACCCGATCGGTTTTTCAACCACAATCCGCGAGCGCGTCCGTTCACGGGCCAGGCCAGCCGCCGCAATGAGCTTTGGAATGACACCGACCAAGGACGGAGGCGTTGCCAGGTGGAATATCCGCGTTGCTTTGGCGCCCCAGGACTCGTCCAGCGCGGCGAGATGCTTGGCCAGGATTCTGTAGGTCCCGGCTGCGGCAAAGTCGGCCCGTTGATAACTGATGCGGGCGGCAAATTCATTCCATTCTCTCGGCTTGATGGGGCCCGGGTCGGAAAATTGCCGGACCCCGGCGCGCAGCCGAGCCCGCAGAGTAACATCCGTGAAGGCCGCGCGATCAACCCCTATGATCGCAAACTGCTCCGGCAGGCTTCGATTCAGGTGGAGGGTGAAAAGAGAAGGGATCAGCTTTCGCCATGTCAGATCGCCTGCGCCGCCGAAGATGATAAAGACCACGGGTTCCGGAGGCCGCGGTGCATTCATGGACGCGAGATTTTCATGCCATGCGGCCACAGATCAAAAATACATCAGGGCGCGGGCTCTTGCCATGGGGTATTCTCCCACTAAGGCACGCCTGAAGTCTCCATCAACGGGTTATGCTTGCCGTCCGGCCCTTCCCAGTCCGACATATTCACTGTTCGGTGTAAGCCAGCTTTCTCTCAAAACCCCGGAATCCCCATGAAGCGATCGTTCTTCTTCACCGCAGCGATATTACTGATAAGCGCGAGCCTTGTCTCGGCTCAGCCCGCCAGCCCTCAGGCTCCTGGAAAAGCCGGGGGACGTCCGCCTGCGCCGCTGCGCGATCCGCACGCCCCGGGATACGTCGAGGCGACCGAATTGCCCGACGGCCAGGTTCCGCCCGTCGAGGCCGATGGCAATTTCATCATCGGTCCGACACACGCCCCGTCGCCGGAGATGAGTCCCGTCGGGGACGATGCTCTCAAGGGCACCATCTACAAATTCACGCTCCGCTCGACCGATAGCAGCTTTTACCCCGGAATCGCGCGCGATCCGGTCGCGCGGGGATCCGCGCCACCGGCCGGTGCAAATGGATTCACCGTGACGAGCCATCCCGCGCCATGGACGCGAACAGTCTCGGTGTACGTTCCCAAGCAGTATGTACCTGGGACGGCGGCGCCGTTCATGGTCACCTGCGACGGCGACGGCCGGGCATTCAATGTGCTCGACCATCTGATTCCGCTAAAGAAGGTGCCGGTGATGATCGTCGTCGCCATTCCCAGCGGCGGAGGCGATGGGCAGGGCAGCGAGCGCGGGCTGGAATACGACACGGTATCCGGAAAGTACAGCGACTTTGTTGAGACCGAAGTCCTGCCGATGGCCGAAAAGGTCGCAAATGTGGTACTCACCAAGGATCCGGATGGCCGGGCCGCGATGGGTACCAGCTCCGGCGGCTCGTGCGCGATGGCCATGGCGTGGTTTCATCCGGAGCGCTATCATCGCGTCTTCACCTTTTCCGGCACTTTCGTCAATCAACAATGGCCGACTGATCCTCAGTACCCGCATGGCGCCTGGGGATTTCACGAGACGCTGATCCCAAATAGCCCCGCCAAGCCTCTGCGAGTTTACATGGAATGCGGCGATCACGACAACTACGGCGCACGGGATGGCCTGCACGACTGGGTGCAGGCCAATGAAAACATGGCCAAGGTCCTGACGGCGAAAGGTTATCACTACAAATTCGTTTTCGCCCGCAACGCCGGGCACACGGACCGGCCGACGATCTCCGAACTCTATCCCACCGCGCTTGAGTGGCTCTGGCAGGGATATCCGATCGAGGGGAACTAACCCGCTTCAGAACTTGAATTGCAGGCTTGTGCCGACGACCCCGTGCTCAAAATCGCGGTACGCCGGATAATAGGTTGCAGCCAGGCCGTTCAGGATATTCAGGCCCTTGTCATAGGCGTAGGTGAAGCTGGCGACCAAGTGCGGTGCTAGGGCATAATTGATGCCGATCGAGCCCTGGCAATCGGTGTCATCGCGCAGGCTGGGCGCGCTTCCGGCCAGATCGTCCCCAAGCTTGAAGTTGGCCTCCTGGTATTTGGCCCCCAGATCAAAGCTCAATTGCCTGGTCGCACTCCAGTGATAGACGAGGGAACCGAGTGTGTCGTAATACGGCGCCAAGCCGGTGCTCGAGACAAACAACCATTGCTTGTACGTGAGTGTTAACGACTGATTTTTGGAAAGCGCCGCGGTCGCCAGGGCCTCGCCATAATACCGGGTCGTGCGCAGGTCGCTGATCGAAGTCTGCGGGTTGTAATCCCGAAAATCGGGACCCGCAGCCGCTTTCACATTCAACCAGTGCGCGGGCTTGCCTTCCAGGCCCAGCAGCACCCGCTGATAATGATTGGATGAGAAGTGCTGGTCGCTGTTGATGCCTAGAGAAAACTGATCCTGGTGCTGATAGCCGTCGCGCCAGCCCAAAGTGAAGGCAAAATCCTGAGCGACCTTGAACCCAAGGTCCAATCCTCCGTTAATATCCCAGCGGTCGGGCCAGTCCTGGTATCCCTTGTAGGGGGCTACCGACGTATTGAACAGGTAGGTGTTGAGGTTGTAATAGGTCAGATTGGAAATCGGACGGAAAAAGATATCGGCCGTGTCGTATCGCACCTGCGCGGTGTAGCGGTCCTGATACTGATTCCGGCGCTCACGAGGCACGGCTTGGGAGAAGAAGTTTCGGTACTTGTCGTTCTGATTGGCTGCCGCGCCGCTCAGCTGGTTAAGGGCATACGTCGCGCCTAGTTTGCTTCCGTCATCGTAGAGGAAGGAATTGTCGAGGCTGTAGCTAAAGTTGCCCACCTTTCCCTTGAACAGGTCATTGAACCGGTTGGCGGTATAGTCCTCCGCCGAATCCTGGGCGTAAACAGCCCCGTCGGCCTGATAGACGAACGAAAATGATTGGATCGAATCCCCGTCCGCAAACACAGGTGCGAGATCGATTCCGAACTTGAACGAGGCTGTGTTCACCCAGGACGACTGCTCCGGCATTCCCTGGCCGGAGACCACCAGGACGTTGTCGTCGTAGCTTTCCTTATCAGATATCGACAAGTCCGCGAGCCAGGCTGGTTTTCCGGATGGGAAGGCAATTGCCATGTCAGGGTTGGCCGCCCGGGTCGAATTGGAAAAAGCGAAGACGGCAATGCCAACCGCGATCGTGATCCACCGTGCGGTCCGCTTGGCCGATCTGCTCACTTTAAGCGTTTGGCCGGGCGGCCTCGCGAAGGGCGAGCTGCAGCACCTCCGCCACGTGCAATGGAACGCGGCTTGAGTTTTGGGTGATCTGCTCGCGGCAGCTGAAGCCGTCCGCAATTATAATTTCATCCATGCCGGCCGCCCTGACTGCGGGCAAAAGAACCCGCTCGCCGAGGATCTGGGAAACAGCGAATTTTTCCTTTTCAAACCCGAAGGGGCCCGCCATCCCGCAGCATCCGCTATCGAGGGATTTCACGGAAAGCCCCATGCGGCGCAGAAGCGCCTCTTCGTCGGAGAACTTGAGGACCGCCTTGTGGTGGCAATGTCCATGAAGGACGGCGGTGCGGCCGGGAAGCTTGGGCGGCTCGTAGCCTTTTGCCTGCGTTTGGAGAAACTCGCTGAGCACAAATGTCTGCTTGCGGAGCTTGGCGCCGAGGGGATGGTTCGGAAGAAGGTTGCGCAATTCATCGCGAAATACGCTTGCGCAGCTAGGTTCGAGCATGATGACCGGCAGGCCGGCCTCGATTCGGGGCGCCAGGGCGCCGAGCACGCGGGTGAGGTAGCGCTTGGCCGATCCCAGAAGCCCAAAATCGTACAGCGGCCGTCCGCAGCAAAGAGGCTGCCGCACCTGCGGGACTTCGACATCGTAGCCGGCCTGGGTCAGCACTTCCCAGGCGGCCCTGGACGCTTCCGGATGGAAATAATTGTTGAAGGTGTCCGCAAAAAGGACGACTTCGCCCCGAGTGCCGCTTCGGGGCGGTTGCCGTTTCAGCCAATCGACGAAGGTTTGTTTAGCGAAGCGGGGAATCCTTCGTTCGGGTGCCAGGCCCAGGGCGGAATTCGCCAGGCGCCGGGGCAACGCCGCCGAGCCGAGCGCATTGACGAGGTTTGGCGCAAACGAGGCCAGGCGGGCCCAGCGGTCGATGTAGCCAAACGCATAATGGTTCAGCGGGCGAAGCCGGCCCTCGTAATAGTGTGAGAGAAATTCGGATTTGTATGTCGCGATGTCGACATTGGTCGGGCATTCGCTCTTGCACCCCTTGCAGGCGAGGCAGAGATCGAGCGACTCCTTTACAGCCGGATCGCGCCAGCCGCCTTCAAGGATTTCCCCCTGCAGCATCTCAAACAGGAGGTGGGCGCGGCCCCGTGTGCTGTGGATCTCCTCGCGGGTCGCCTGGTAGCTCGGGCACATCGTGCCGGCGTCGAGCTTCCGGCAGGCTCCAAAGCCGACGCACCGGTGAGTGGCCTTCTCGAGAGAGCCTTCGTCGTCTGGAAATTGAAATTGTGTCTTTGGACTTCGGAGACGGTAGTCGGCACCGAGCTTGAGAAAAGCCTCCGGCGGGTATGGATCGACCAGCTTGCCGGGATTGAGCCCGCAATCCGGATCCCATAGCTTTTTGAATTCCCTAAAGGCCGCGACCAGCTCGGGCCCGAACATTTTTTCGTAGAGGAAAGCGCGCGCGTGCCCGTCGCCGTGCTCGCCGGAGATGGATCCGCCAAACCGGACCACGAGGTCGGCCGCTTCCTCTAGGAAGCGGCGGAAGGTGCGCAGCCCATTCTCCGTTTCGAGATCGAATGTCACACGCTGATGCACGACACCTTCGCCGAAATGACCGTAATACCAGCCCCGATATCCGTAGCGGGCGAGAAGCGCCTTGTACTCGCGCAGATACCGGCCGAGGACGCGCGGGTGGACCCCGGCATCCTCCCACCCTTCGTGCGTGATCGAATGCAGCCCGGGAATGAGGGCCGTGCTCCCGTTGCCCGCCTCGCGCACCTTCCAGATCCGCGCCACCTCGCCCGGATTGCGGACGACCTTGATCGCCGGGGGTTCCGCGCGCTCCCGCATCCAGGCAACGAACCGGGCGGCCTCCGAGTCGGCCCGCTCCGGTGAATCGGCCCCGAATTCGACCAGGAGATACCCATCGCCCGGAGGCAAGAGCGCGATGTTCTCCGGCTGCAGGTTCTTCTCCCGCATGACTGCGATCACGTCGCCCTCGAAGCCCTCCAGGGCGATCGGTTTGAAATCGAGAATTTCCGGGACGGCGTCGGCGGCGACAAAGATGTCTTTGAATCCGAGGCAGACGAGCGACCGGTGCGCCGGGCTCGGAACGAGCCGCAGCTTGGCCTCGAGGACGATTGCGCAGGTGCCTTCGCTGCCCACGAGGGCCCGGGCGACGTTGAACGGCGTATCCGGTAGAAGCTCGTCGAAATTGTAGCCAGAAACCCTTCGCGGGATCTTCGCAAACCGCTCGCGCACCCGGGCGCCATGGAGGTCGCGAAGGCGCTCCAATCCGGCGTAAATCTGGCCGCGCCTGCCTCCGGCCGCGACGATCGCCCGCAGGTCCGCGGGGGAAGTGGGCCCCACCGTCAGCACAGTTCCGTCGTAAAGGAGGATCCGCATCTCCTCGACGTTGTCCTGCACCTTGCCCCCCATGAGGCCGTGCGGACCGGAGGAGTTGTTGCCGATCATTCCGCCGATCGTGCACCTATTGTGCGTCGACGGATCGGGGGCGAAGGTCAGGCCGTGCTTCTCCGCGGCATTGCGTAGGTCGTCGAGCACGATCCCCGGCTGGACCCGGGCAAATCGGGCCCCGGGGTCCAGCTCCAGGATCCGATTCATTGACTTCGAAAAATCCAGGATCACAGCGACGTTGCACGCCTGCCCGGCGAGGCTCGTGCCCGCACCCCGGGAGAGGATCGGCGCCCGGAATTCGCGGCAAACGGCAACTGCGGCGACGACGTCGGCCTCATCCCGCGGGATCACGAGGCCGATCGGAAACTGCCTGTAGTTGGAGGCGTCGGCCGCATAGGCGGCCCGGGAACCCCGGTCAAAACGCACTTCGCCGCGGACCTTGGCGCGCAGCGCGCGCTCCAGCGGCTCGGCGGATTCGAATGCGTCCACCGGCACGCCGTGCGAGCTGGGTGGAAGGCTGGCTTCCTGCGGGTGCTCCGCCGTAGCCGGTGTTCCGGGGAACTGCGGCATGGCTTACGATCCCAGATCCCCGGCAACCGGGATCGCCTCCCGGGGATCGAGAAGGGGCGACGGGGGGTCGGACGGGACGGTAAACGGCTTCTCGGGCTTCATCCAAAATGCGACGATCGCACCCGCCAAGGAGAGGATCATCGATCCCGCGAACGGCAACGACCAATTCTGGGTCTTATCGACAATATATCCGAATACGACGGGCGAGAGGATGGCGGCAAAAGCCGAGCCCGAGTTCATTATGCCGCACGCCATGCCGGAATGACGCGGGGCGATATCCATCGGAATCGACCACATCGGCCCAACCAAAAGCTGGATGAAGAAAAACGCGCCGCACAGGCCAAGACCGAGCGGAAATAGGCGGGTCGTGAAAAATACCGGCAGCACGCACAACATGGAGCAGAGGAAGAATGCGGCCACAAGATGCACCCTCGCCTTTTTGAGGTCGCCCGTTCGCCGATAGGCCCAATCGGTGAAAACTCCGCCCAAGGCGCTGCCGGCTACCCCCGCCAGGAAAGGCACCGTGGAAAACCAGGCGGATCCGGCGAGGTCCATGTGCCGGCGGTTTCGGATGAATTGGGGGAGCCAGCCCAGGAAAAGCCACAGGGTCCAGCCATAGCAAAAATGAACGAATGACACGGGAAGCATGCGCACGATAAGCGCCCCCCACGGCGCAGACTTGAGGGTTCTGGCCGACCTGCCGGCAAACGGCGGCAACTCTGCGAGTTCGGCCTCCGTGATGCCCCGATGATCCGCCGGGTTGTCCCGGTAATAGGCAAACCAGACGACCACCCAGATCAAGCTCACCCCGCCGGTGACAAAAAACGAACCGCGCCACCCCGTCCAGACCATCAAACCTACGATCATGGGCGGCGTGATCGCGTTGCCCATCTGGGCGAATGCATGCGTGATGCCCTGGGAGAATCCACGGTCGGTTGTCTTAGTCCAAACCGACATCGCGGAGGTCGCCCCCGGAAACGCCGCGCTTTCGCCGAAACCGAGCAATACCCGGGCGGCCACCATGGTGGCAAAGCCGCCGACAAGCCCTGTGCAAATCGTGGCGCCGGCCCAGATGAGCGCACAGATTGCCAGGACCCGGCGAGGGCCGAATCGGTCGCCCAGGTAGCCTCCGATCATCTGGAATAAAAGGTACGGATACGCGAATGCGGAAAAAACAAAGCCGACCTGGGTCTTGGTCAGGTGGAGATCGCGTTCGAATTCGGACGAGGACGTGCTGACGTTCATCCGAACGACGTACGTCAGCAGATACATGATGCAGAGCAGGAAAAGGACGATCCGGCTTGCGGAAAACAGGCGGGGGCGGCGATTCGGAGCAGTAGAAGAAAACATGGGGTTTGGCGGTGCTGGAACCTAGTCTAGTGTCTCACAAATACCGTGACAGTTCCGAGACGATTTTTGTCCTGGGCAAGGCGCAGAAGTGGGGGGTATCCCCAGCGGGGCTATCCCCCACTTCTGCAACGCAGTCCCAGGGCAAAAAGCGGCCGGAAATGGCATGGTTATTTGTGAGACACTAGACTGGTGCGTGCCGCCTGCATCAGCGTTTCGGCGAACCGCCGCCAAGGAACTCGAGCGCCGCCGCGACTCCTCCCGCTCGGTGAGGCACGCCGAATCGAGTCAAACCCATCTCGACGCCGCTAAGGGCGCCGCACAGCATGAGATCGTTGAATGAGCCCAGGTGTCCGATGCGGAACACCTTGCCGGCCAGCTTCGAAAGTCCCGCACCGAGCGCCATGTTGAATTCCTCCAGGACGATCTTCCTGAATCCGGCTTCGTCCCAGCCCTCCGGCATGAGGACAGCAGTGAGTGAATTGCTATAGCAGCGGGCGTCGAGGCAGAAAATCTCCAGGCCCCATCCGCGCACCGCGCGGCGTGCCGCCTCCGCGAGTCGTTCGTGGCGGCAAAATACGTTCGCAAGCCCTTCTTCGTGAACCAGCATCCGGTGGGCTTCGCGCAGACCATAAAGGAGGTTGGTCGCCGGAGTGTAGGGGAAGAAACCGTTCCGGTTGAATGTCGCCATCGCGTCCCATGACCAGAACGAGCGCGGCAGCCGGGCGGTTTTCGATGCGGCCAGAGCTTTCTCGCCGACACAGTTCAATCCCAGGCCGGGCGGCAGCATGAGGCCTTTTTGCGAAGTGGCGACCGCCACATCCACGCCCCACGCGTCCTGCTGAAAATCGAGGCAGCCGAGCGACGAAACCACGTCCACCATGAAAAGGGCCGGATGGCGCGCCGCGTCGATCGCTTTTCTGATTTCATCGATTTGGCTCGCAACTCCCGTGGACGACTCGTTGTGGACACACATCACCGCCTTGATCTTGTGCGCGGAGTCTTCGGCCAGGGCCGCCTCGACCCGGGACGGATCGATGCCCCGGCGCCAATCGCACGGCATGAGGCTCACTTCGATTCCGAAACTCTCGGCCATCTTGCGCCACAAACCCGCAAAGTGGCCATTGTCGAACATAAGCACCCGGTCGCCGGGCGACAGAGTGTTGACTATCGCCGCCTCCCAGGCGCCGGTGCCGCTCGCAGGATAGATGAACACGCTTCCGGCGGTCGTTTGGAAAACCGGCTTCAGGCCATCCAGGCACTCTTTGGCAAGTGCTGCGAATTCCGGCCCCCGGTGGTCGATCGTCGGCAGGCTTATCGCCCGAAGGATCCGGTCCGGCACGTTGGTCGGACCGGGGATCTGGAGAAAATGGCGTCCGGATTGCGGCATGGTTTTCTCTCAGCGGAGATTGGCAATCACGAGTTGCGTCAGCTCCGCCGTGCGAAGCTGCCCCCCCAGGTCTTGGGTTCGATTGGCCGGATCGGCGAAAACCGATTGAACGGCGCTCTCGATCATGCGGGCGCCCCTCTTGGCCTCGGGATGCTCCAGCCAATCAAGCATCATCGCGACGGATAGAATCGTCGCAGCGGGATTGGCTGCGTTTTTTCCCTTGAGCGCCGGAGCGGTGCCATGCGACGGTTGAAATACGCCATAGCGGTCTCCCAGGTCGGCGGACGGCGCCATCCCCATTCCGCCGACAATGCCGGCGGCGAGGTCCGAGAGAATGTCGCCGAACATGTTTTCGGTCACGATCACATCGAAACTTTGCGGGCGTTGCACCAAAAATAGCGCCATCGCATCGACATAGACGCGTTCGGTCGCAATCGCCGGAAATTCACCGGCCACTTCGTCAAATACGCGGCGAAAGAAAGCCATCGAGGGAAGCACATTTGCCTTGTCCACGAGGGTCACATGCCGGCGGCGCTTCGCCGCGAGTTCGAATGCCGCGCGGCAGATGCGCTGAGCCCCCCGGTGCGTGATCGTCATTGTGTCGGTCTCAAAGTCGCGCCCGGGCGGGCGCGGCGTGAGCCGTTCGGAGAACAGCCCCTCGCAGTTTTCCCGAACGATCACAAAGTCGATTTCACCCGCCGAGAAATTCTTAAGCGGCGTATGCGACGCGTGGTAGAGCCGGATGGGACGCACGCCGCAGAAAAGGTCGAGCTCTTCGCGGATGTCGATCTGGGGCGTCATCTCAACGCCGTTCGGCCGGCGCACGTCCGGAAGGCCCATCGCTCCCAGCAGAATCGCGTCGCAGCCCCTCATATTTTTAAGCGCCTCGGCAGGCAATGGGTCGCCGTTTCTCAGATATTCGCCGGCGCCGACCGAGTATTCATGCAGATCGAATCGAACGCTCTCCAGCGCAGATTCGGTCGCGCGAAGGACGTCGAGGCCCGCGCCGACGACTTCCGGGCCGATGCCATCGCCGCCGAGAACCGCTATGCTATATGCCTTCATTCGCTAGTGATCTTTACGAAGAACCCATGACGCGCAAGACGGTCGTTGGGAGGTTGACGTTGCGCGGCGCACCGCATGTCCTATGGCGAAAGTGCCCTGGGCGGCTCCGCGCCGCTCATCCCCCCCAACCGCCGCCCACACCATGACATCGTTTACCGCGCGGATACGCCTCCTTTCTTCCTCATTCATCGCCATAGCCGCCTGCTTTGCCCGCGGGCAGGTGGATCCATCCGCGAATCCCGGCCAGGAATTCAATGTCCGCGCATTCGGCGCGACCGGCGATGGCAAGACGCTGGACACGGACGCGATCAACAAGGCGATCGAGGCCGCGGCAGCGGCCGGTGGGGGCACCGTGCAGTTCCCCGCCGGGACCTACCTGAGCTTTTCGATCCGATTGAAAAGCCACATCACGCTCCATCTCGACCAGGGGTGCGTGATTGTCGCGGCGGCGGAAGCGCCCGGTTTCGGCGCCTACGATCCGGCCGAGCCGAACGAATGGGGCGACAAGTTCCAATACCAGAATTTTGGCCATAGTCATTTTCATAACAGCCTGATCTGGGGCGACAGCCTGGAGGACGTCGCAATCACCGGACCAGGCCTGATCAACGGCAAGGCCCTCCCCCGCCAGAACGGCGACGTCGGCCGCGGCTCCGGACCCAACGGCAATCGGGGCGGCGATTTCGCGGGGCTTCCGCCGCTGCCCAAGGCCGCGCCGCCGCCGCCTTCCGTTGGATTTTCCGCCCGCGGCAGGGGCGGCAACAAATCGATCGCGCTCGTCAACTGCCGCAACGTGATTCTGCGCGATTTCTCCGTTCTGCAGGGCGGCTGGTTCGCACTTCTCGCCACCGGCGTGGACAATTTGACGGTCGACAATCTCAAGGTGGACACCAATCGAGACGGATTCAATTTCGACTCGTGCCGCAATGTCCGAGTCAGCAACTGCACGGTCAACGCCATCAACGACGATGGCATCTGCCTCAAGAGCTCCTACGCTCTCGGCACCCCCCGGGCGTGCGAGAATATCACGATTACCGGCTGCCAGGTGAGCGGTTATGACACCGGTTCGTTCCTGGACGGCACGTTCAAGAAAACACAGGAGCATGCCGTGGACCGCGACGGCCCGACTGGTCGAATCAAGTTCGGCACCGAGTCGTACGGGGGTTTCAAGAATATCACAATCTCCAATTGCGTCTTCGACCGAAGCCGCGGTCTCGCGCTCGAGGCCGTGGACGGCGGAACGATTGAGGATGTCACGATCACCAACATCGCGATGCGCAATATCTGCAATTCGGCGATATTCATCCGGCTCGGCAGCCGCGCCCGGGGCCCCGAGGGCACTCCCGTCGGCGTCATTCGCCGCGTTGCCATCAGCCATGTCATCGCGTCGGATGTCGACGCCCGCTTCCCGATCCTGATCGCCGGCGTGCCGGGTCATCCGGTCGAGGATGTGCATTTAAGCGATATCCGCGTCGTTTACCGCGGAGGACTCTCGCTCGACGATGCGGCCAAGCAACCGGTCGGCATAGTGAATCAGTTTTTCATCCGAGGACCCGGGCTGTCGGGTCCACGCGACCCCTACAATCCGCCTGAACAGGAGAAGGCCTATCCCGAGCCTTCGATGTTCGGCTTGCTGCCCGCCTACGGCGTCTATGCTCGCCACGCGAAGGGCCTCGCATTCCGGGATGTCGAGTTGAGCTTCGCCCAGGACGACACGCGTCCGGCCGTTGTGCTCGACGACGTCGCCGGAGCGGATATCGACCACCTTAAGGCCGAGAGCGCGGGTGGCGCGCCATTCATCGTCCTGCGCAAGGTCAGGGATTTTTCGGTCAGAAATTCGCCCGGCGTGCCCGACCGGCAGCTGCCCGGCACCGAACAGGAATCGCTTTAAGTCTGGCCGTTATTTTCTTTCCCGATGCGCCAACCCCGCATTTCCCCGCGCCAGGCTGTTGAACTTCTGGCCGGCCTGGCCGCCACCATCGTTGGCGGTGTGTGGGACAACCGACCGACCGCATCGGCGTATTCGCCGATCGAGGAACACGGTACTATCGGCATCGCCGTGCGTTTCGCGGATGACATCGCGCTGCGGCGCTGCCGCATCGCCTGGGGCGCGCATCGGCCGGATTATTTCACGCACGCCCTGGAAGCCGAGGATGTGAAGGGCCTGACTTACCCCGGCTTCGTCGGCGAATCGGCCCATCCGGGACGCGAATCTGCGGTGTCTGTGCGGTGAGGGAAAAGCCTAAAGCCGCGGGATGCCGCCATTCCCCTCACTTTGGTTCCACCGCGATCACCCAAAGGTCGGTTTTGCCGATGTTCTTGCCGACATGGGTTTGACCAAGCCGCCAGAGGCAGTCGCCGGTCTTGAGAGACGAGTCCTCCGTGTGCCCATCCGGCAGAACGTGCCGCAGTTGCGCCCCGGACAGACAAACCACAACGCGGTCGTGGTGGGTGTGCATAGGCTCGCTCGTTCCCGCAGCGACCCGGATGTTGTAGACACGAACATAGCCATTTTCGATGAGAAGCTCGTAGTTGGGGGCAAGGCCCGTCCGGCCCCAGATGACTTTCGATTCGGCACCGCGAAATTCAATCCGCACCAAACGCACCTCCGACTCGCCCGTCGCCGTGATCCTGCCGTCGTTTGGCCCGCGGAAAATCACGTCGCCGCGCTTGACCGTGAAATTCACCGGTCCGCCCGCATCGGGAGTTCGAGACACGACGGCATCGTTGAGAAAGACGGTGGCGTTCGGGAGGCCTTCGCCCCCGGACTCCGTCGCGGCCGCAGGAATGAGCTCCTGGTAGGCGATCACCCTGTCGTTGCGGATTAGCGCATCCGGAGTCGCGGCGGCGGCCCAGGACATCATCAGCAGGTAAATGATGCAAAATCGATTCATGGCTGGGGTATCATCGATTCATCCTTTTTCTAAGGTTGCAATAACAGGTTGAGCGTGAGGCTGAATCCAGGCAAACCTTCGAATATGAAAACGCTCACATTCGCGGCTCTTCTAACCCTGATGCCGGGCCTGCTTTTCGGCACCGAAACCCGCACCGAAGTCGTGCGTACGACGACACCCGCCGAAGACTCGAAGCCTAACAACCCTCAAGTGCCCGATGTCTACCCAATCGAAGGGAAATTCGACCGGGTCGTCGTTTTGCGGTTCAAGTACCAAACCGATTTGCTCGCCGGGCTGGAACGCGAGGTGAAGGAACTTCACATCCGAAATGCCGTCATCCTGGCGGCGATCGGCTCGGTGCGAAGCTATTCGCTTCACACGGTCAGCAATGGCACTTTCCCATCGAAAAATGTCTTTTTCAAGGATCCTGACGGATGCGCGGACATTATCGGCATGAGCGGCTATGTGATCGAAGGTGAGCTCCACCCCCACATCACGCTGGCCGATCCCAACCACGCGTTCGGAGGGCATCTCGAACCGGGAACCACGGTTTTCACATTCGCTGCGGTGACCTTGGGAATATTCTCCGATGACACGAGTTTGAAGAATCTGGATGACAAAAACTATCGTTGACGAAACTCCAAAAGCCGCACGGCCGGAAGCAGACCCGATACGGCCGGACCAGGAATGAACCTGCGAACCAGGATGCCCGCCGTGCCCACGCCTACACCCGGTGGTGGGGCTGTCCCGGCGCGCGCGGTGCGCCCGCCGGAGCTTTGAACCTCGATTTCCAGCACGTTCGTCCCGGGCTTTAGGGCATTTGTGATCTCCCAACGATAGGGTCGCCAGCCATGGTCCCCCAGGTCCACGCCGTTCAGCCGCACCTTGGCGTAATCGCTGACATTCTCGCACTCAAGAAACACGGGGCCCGTCGAGGACGGAGCCGTGAATTCCTTCCGGTAGAGCGCCGTGCCGGCGAAGAAATGGACGCCGAGATCCTCCCAGGATATGAGCGGCGTGGTCAGGCTCTTGTCGCCCAAGGTGAGCGACCAATCGCCGGACAATTCCAGAAGAGTCTGGTCGGCGGGCAGGAACGGTTCGGGTTCGGCAGCTTCAGCAGGCAAAGGCCCGAGGACGATGAGTTTCGCCTCATAAGGCTCAAGGGAAATAGGAACCGTCACTGTCCCCTCCCCTGAGGTGGCGCCAGTCATGGGGTGAATTGTCCCCGTGCCGGCATCCCACGCCTGCGGATCGCCGCCTCCGGCCAGAGTCGCCGTCCGCGACTGGCTGAGACCGCTCTCATTGAATAAGAAGTACAAATCGGCGTCGAGCAGGCTCCGATGATTGTATGAAATCGGCGGACAGGGACGGTCGAGCGCCACGTCCGGCTTGGGAAGGGCCTGGACGACTCGCGCGGTGATCTCCGCGGCGGGCTCCAAAACGGCAAAGCTCAGATCCGGCGCTCCGTCGGCCGCATTCAGGAAGGTTCGCTCGACAACCATCGTGGGCGTGCGACCCACGAATATCACCTTTCCGCCCCGGGCTGCAAACTCCCGCAGGCGGTCAAGCGCCGCCCTCGTGATCACCGTTGAGGGCGGGATGACGATTCCGCGGTAAATCTGGCCGCTTAGATTCTTTAAGCCGCCGCCCTCCAGCGTTCCCACTGTCGTGAGCGCCTGCTCGTCTATGTAGTCGAAGTCGATCTGATGCTCGAGCAGCTGCTGCGCGAGCCGTTCGGTGGCGTCGACTGTATCCACATCTCCCATCCAAATACTGTTGGTGGTCCTGTACATCGCGACCTGGGCCGCCGGCCGTCCGACCGAGAGCAGATATCCGAGGCGATTCACATACCAGGCGATCGCCGAACCCTGCGGATTGACAAGAGGGAGCGCGCCGCCTCGCCGCCCCCGGCCGCCGCCGCTGAGGGTTGCAACCCGGATTTGAAGGGAAGCGACTCCGCGGACAAAATTGTAATCCGCGGTGAACTTGCCCAGCTCTCCGGGTCCTCCTCCCTCCTCCTCCCAGGCTCTCGGCCTTCCGAAAAGATGCGCCACAGAGGAAGCCAGCTTGGGAAAATTGGCCGCCATGCCCGGCCCGATCCTGTCGATATTGTCGATCCCGGGCACCTGCACGTGCCTCATATCCCGGAAAAAATCGCCCTCGTTGCGAACCAGGTACAGCGGCACGCTCGAGGCGCCCACATGCCTCAGATCTTCCATGTGGTTCTTCGCGGCCCATTCAGCCTCCACATCGAAGAAGCCGTCCCTGAACATGCCGCTCCACACGTCGTAGTAGTCGGCGTAGGCTCGCTGGGCTTCCCCGGCCAGCTTGCCCATGAAAAAGGTGGGTATGTACGGCTTGAGGTCGTAGCCTTTCTGTCTTTGGAATTCCTCGAGCAGTTTGGGAGTCCAGGGGATGATTCCGTTGTAGTCCGTTTCATCGCCGAAGAAGCCAAGCACTGTCTTGCCAAATTCGGACCCGATCGCCTTTTTGTACGTTTCGTGCGTGAGCCTCATGAACGCGCGTGTCGCTTCCGGATCCAGATAGTCGATCAGCGAGTAACGGGCATCCTTGGGCCTGATGCCGTCCGGGCGATCGTTTGCCCGCGTGGGCGAACTGCGGTAGATGTGGCGAACAAAAACGACGGTCCACGTCCAATTGGGCAGGTTCGGATCGGATCCTTCGCTCGGTGCAATCCACTCCAGTGGGCCGCTGTCGGGGAGCGGAATCACCCCGGTGCTCTGGTCGGATCCCTTAATCCAGTATGCACCCAGCGTGCCCGGCGGCAGCGGCATGGTGAGCGTCTGCCCGGCCGTGACACCGGCGCGGATATCGGCGACAATCGCCTGCATGCGGAGCTGCGGGTACTCGGTATTGATCAAGCCTCCGGCCATCCCGCTGGGATAATCGCTTTCGTCCTGGATCCAAAGCTTCATCCCTCGCTTTGCCGCTTCCCGGACCACGAACTTCACCTGGTCCATGTGTTCCTGCGAAAGATACTTCGGCGGACCGTTTCCGGTCGCCAGGTTGAACACGAAACATCCATTCGCCGCCAGCTTGTCGAGATCCCGGACGATCCTTGCCCTCCTTTCATTGGCGTCCGGGCCATACCAACCCACGAAGGGCTGGATGGCGCCATATTCGCGCGGCGGTGTCTTGAAACTTGCGGCGGCCTCGCGGACGGAAGGCACTGTGATTTCCTGCCAGGGCTGCTGAGCCTGCAAGGTTGCGGCCAGAAATGAAATGCCAGCCAGCGTGCTGAGCTTTGTCTTCAATCTCGGGAAAGGGGTATGCCTCACCAATTACCCAATCGTGGACACGGAAACAAGGCAAAGATGGCCTTACCCATTGCTAAAATGGCGAAACGCTCCAAAATTGGCTGCCGCACCGAAAATCAAAACAAAGGCGCCCCAATCATGAAAATGCTCTTGCATGCAGTCATGCCCAACGAACCGTTCAACTCGTCCGTCCGCAACGGCACCGCCGGGATTACAATCAAAAAGATTCTCGACGACATAAAGCCGGAGGCCGTTTACTTCACGGAATACGGCGGCAAGCGCGGCGCGATTTTGATCGTGGATGTCGCGGACCCGAGCAAGGTGCCCGCGATTTGCGAGCCATTCTTCCTCGCGTTCAACGCGGAAGTGAGCCTCCACGCGGTCATGACTCCTGAGGACCTCGCAAAAGCGGGACTGGACAAGATCGGGAAGAAGTGGGGCTGAATCTAACTGAACTGCGTAGAACAGGCTCATGAGTTGCACGTCCATCCCCGGCGGGCGCGGGTTTTGGCGGACGCGATAGCCCGGCTGGTGCCGTTCGGTTTTGACTTGCTCGATATAGGCTGCGGCGACGGGCGCGTCGGCGCCGAAGTCGCCCGGCTTCGCCCCGATTTGACGATCGCCGGCGCCGAAATCCTCCCGCGGAAGGACTGCAGTATCCCCGTGACCGCCTTCGATGGGCGGCGGTTGCCTTTTGCGGACGGCCAATTCGGCGCGGCCCTGATCGTCGATGTGCTCCACCACACAGAAGATCCCGCGGTTCTTTTGCGCGAAGCCGTACGGGTGGCACGCGAGGCGGTTGTGCTGAAGGATCATTTCTGCGAAAACCGATTGGATCGTGCCACCCTCCGGTTCATGGATAAAGTCAGCAACCGACGGCACGGGGTCGCGTTGTCAAACAACTATCTTAGCCGGACCCAGTGGGAGCAATTGTGGGGCGATTGCCATCTGTCGGTCGAGGCTTCCGATCGCCTGCCCTGTCTCTATCCGTTCCCCGCCAATCTGGTCTTCGGCCGCCGCCTCCATTTCATTGCGCGACTGCGCAAAACCGAAGTCGGCTGAAATTGAACCTCAGTCCTTCCGCATCAGGAGCAGACTTAAAAAGAAACTGGATAAAACGATTTGCACGCCCAGGGTCATCGCGAGTGCGGATGGATCCGCGATGCGCAGGAGCCGTTCCACGTCCATCAGTCCGAAGGAGTGGTGCGCCCAGGAGACAAGGGCGAACAGACCGCCGGCAAATCCAATTGCGAAAAATCCCATACCGATTGCCAAACTCCGCTCGAGGCTGAATGATCGGGCGAGCCATCGCGGCAGGGCATGGTCGGGTTGAAAGCCCTCGGTCGCGGCGAAGACTTGGGAATAGACCCAGAATAGAATCGACTGGAAGCCGATCAGGATGAACGCCGCCGCAAACGGGAGGGTGTCGACGTCCAGATTGATGCGACCGATGCGCCACGAACCAAGCAGGAGCCGGATGAAGAGCGCGCCTCCGACGAGCAATGCCGCCAGACCGGGATAGAAGAAAAGCCAGCGCGGGCTGTAGACCAGCATGATGCGCAGGTTCCTCCAACCGTCGCGCCACGGGCGCATATGGGGAGGCTTGCCGCGCCCGTCCGGAAGGAGAACCGTGGGAACCTCCGCCACCCGCATTCCAAGCACGGTCGCCTTCATCACCATCTCCGAGGCGAGTTCCATTCCACGGGCCCTCAAGTCCATCCGCCCGAAAGCCTCGCGGGTGAAGCCGCGCAATCCGCAGTTGAAATCTCCGATCGTCGCCCCGAAGAAAAGGCGGCCGATCATCGTGATGCCCGGATTGCCGATCCAGCGGTTTTTCCAGGGCATTGCGCCCAACTTGATTCCTCCGAGGAACCGGTTCCCCATGACCAGTTCATTTCCCCCGCGCAGGCTTGCGAGAAATGGATCGAGGCGAAGGAAATCGTAGCTGTCGTCCGAATCGCCCATGATTATGAATTTGCCGCGGGCCTCGCGCGATCCTGCGATAACGGCGGCTCCATAGCCGCGATCCACGACCTCGATGAGGCGGGCTCCGCCGCGGAGCGCGATTTCCCGGGATCCATCGGTCGAGCCATTGTCGGCCACCAGCACCTCGCCTGAAACCGCCGACTCTTCGAGGTATCGCGTGGCCTTGCGGATGCACGTCTCGAGCGTCCTCGCCTCGTTCAGGCAGGGCATCAGGATCGTCAGTTCGATCTCCCCGTTCACAGAAGAATGGTCACGCATGACGCTGGCAGCACTGGATTGAGTTCAAGTTGTACCATGGAACCCTGTCGGGAGCCAGCCTAGCCATATGCGTCAAAAGTCAGGGTATCCATCCAACCGAGTGGAGCTTTGGACCTATTTCGAGTCTTGCTTCACAACCGCGCCCGAAGAATTCTGGCCCGATAAGTCAGCTCCGCGACAATTCGCTTGAACAGGGACCTGCCCGCGGGATTCCCCGAGGATACCGGGTAACTTTCGGCTTGGTCTGCGTGGCCTGCGCCGTGAGCCTTTATCTCTCCGCAAGCCCGTCAGCGCTTTTGGAGTACGAACTGCCGGCGGCGAAGCAAAAATACAACCTGCTGGTCGACGGATTTCGCTCTGGAACCCTCAACCTGAAAATAGAGGTGCCGAAGGGACTCGCGGAATTGGCGGACCCTTACGATCCGCAGGCGAACGCGCCTTATCGATTCGGTCCCGAGCGCTTGCACGACTCAAGCTACTACCGGGGAAAATTATATATCTATTTTGGACCCACCCCGGCTCTGACGTTGTTCTGGCCCTGGCTGGCGTTGACCGGACACTATCTTTCGCACGAGGAAGCGGTAATAATCTATTGTACTGTGGGATTCCTGGCGAGCGCCTGGTTGCTCCTGGCGGTTTGGCGCCGCTATTTTCCGGAATCTGGATTCGGGCTGGTGCTAGCCTTGTTGCCGGCCCTCGCATTGGCTTCCGGCGCGCTCGGCGTCCTGCAGAGGCCCGAAGTCTATGAAGTCGCGATCAGCTGCGCCTATGCCTTCAGCACGATGGCGCTCGACGCCCTATGGTATGCGCTGCAGCGACCCGCGCAGCGAGGGCGCTGGCTCGCGGCAGCGAGTTTTTTGTACGGTCTGGCGGTTGCGGCGCGGCCCTCCATGGCATTTGGCGCGATCATCCTCCTTATTCCTGTGATCATGGATTGGAGGAGCCGGGAACCGGGGGGGTGGCGGCGAATTTGGCTTCTCCTCGGCGCAGCCGTCGGCCCGATCGGGCTGCTCGGTTTAGGCGTGATGGCCTACAACCAAATGCGTTTTGGAAGCCCGCTGGAATTCGGCACGAAATATATCCTGCAGGGTGGCCGCGCCGCCGAGTTCCAAACATTTAGGCTTCGGTATTTCCCGTACAATCTTTGGATGTACTTTTTCGACCCCTCGCATTGGAGCTTGCGCTTCCCGTTTCTGCGGCATGCCGCGCTACCTGCGCCTCCCGCCGGCCATGAAGTATGGGAAAGTTCGATCGGGATTCTCACCGCTCTGCCGGTGAGCTGGCTGGCACTGGCGGCGGCGATAGGCATTCGCTCCGGCGGGTTAAGATCTACATGGCGCTGGTTTCTCGCAATCGTCGCCGCTCTTTTTGTGACGTCGGCTTTGACGATCTGCCTGTACCGGTACACTGCCGAACGTTACGAACTCGATTTTCTTCCCGCCCTGCTCCTTCTTGCGGCAGCGGGGGCCCTGTCATTGGATTGCATCCCGACCCGGCGGCTATTCCGAAGCGCCTTCCATTGTGCCGTGGGATTGCTCCTTTTCGCTTCGCTGGCTTTCGCCTTCTGCAGTACCATTCAATTTCGCATCTACCAATACGTGGAACGCGGAAATCATTTCTTGGCTCTGAATCGCTTGCCGGAAGCCGCCGCTCAATATGAAGAAGCCCTGCGCCTCCGACCGGATTTTGCCGAGGCGCACAATGACCTGGCCCAACTTCTTGCAAAGGAGCCCGGGAGGCAGGAGGACGCGATTGCCCAATTCGAGGCCGCCCTGCGCGTCGAGCCGGACCATGCCGATGCGCAAAACTACTTGGCCGTACTTCTCGCGAGCCAGCGCGGGAGGCAGGAGGATGCGATCGACCACTTTGAGGCAGCCCTGCGCCTCAGCCCGGATTACGCGGAAGCGCACAACAACCTAGCCAACCTTCTGGCGAGCCTGCCCGGGAGGCAGGCGGACGCGATCGACCAATACGAGGCCGCACTGCGTATCAGGCCGGATTACGCCAATGCGCATTACAATTTTGCCGTCCTTCTTGCAAAGCAGCCCGGAAGGCAGGCGGACGCCGCACTTCATTTCAGGACCGCGTTGAAGATCAATCCCAATTTCGCTCCCGCAAGGGAAGCTCTTCAGCGTTTGGAGTCTAACGATCGCTGATAAATGCCGCGCGCATGAAGACAAAGCTACGGGTCGGTTTGCAGGCAGCCGCGATCCTATTCGCGGGGATCTGGATCTACTCGCCTGCCTTCCACGGCGCCAAACTGTGGGATGACTACATTGACTTTCCCGAAACGCGACTGGCATTCAACCTGAGCGGGCTGGCGAAGGTGTGGACCGGCGGAATCGATCACAACTATTACCCGTTGAGAACGACGGTGGAGTGGATCCAGTGGCTGTTGTGGGGCGAAAATACCCTCGGCAATCATCTGACAAACGTCGGATTGCACGTGCTGAGCGCGCTGCTTTTCTGGCGCCTGCTCGGACGGCTGGGGGTGAGGCAGGCGTGGCTCGGCGGACTGCTGTTCGCGGTGCATCCGCTGGCGGTCGAGTCAGTGGCGTGGATGACCGAGATCAAGAACACTCTTTCCCTGCCGCTGCTTCTGCTGGCGATGATTGCATTCGTATCCTACGACGGGAAGAAATCCGCCCGGAAGCTCATCCTGTCGCTCGTTTGCTTCCTGGCGGCGATGTTGTGCAAGAGCTCCGTCGTCATGTTTCCGGTCGTGCTTTTGTTGTATTGCTGGTGGAAGCGGCGGCGGATCGGCGCGGCGGATGTCCGGGCGAGCGCCGCATTTTTTGTAATTTCACTGATTCTGGGCCTGGTCGAAATTGGGTTTCAGCAGCATGTGGGGATAGCGGGAGAAAATTTAAATATCGGCGGATTTTTTTCCCGGCTGGCAGCCTCGGGACTGTCGGCGGTATTCTACCTGTGGAAGTTCCTCGTGCCGATCGGGCTGATGCCCGTATACCCGCGCTGGGATGTTGTTCCTCCCTCGCCTGCGCAGTTCCTGCCGTGGCTGACGCTAGCCGCGTTGCTCGGATGGTTTTGGAATAAGCGGGATTCATGGGGGCGCGACGTCCTGTTTGGCCTGGGCTGTTTTGGCGTGAACTTGCTGCCGGTGCTAGGGCTGGTCCCGATGGCCTATTTGCGCATCTCGTGGGTGGCCGATCATTTCATGTATCTTCCGATGCTTGGGCTGGCTGGACTTGTCGCCGGGGGCGCGGGTGTTCTGGCCGACCGATTGATCCGGATGCGGCGCGGGTTGGTCGCCCCAATTGCGGCAATTTCGCTGATTGTCCTGTGCGCGCTGGGCTTGGCCAGCCACCGCTATGCTGGAGTTTTCCGCGACAGCGGAACTTTCTGGAGCTATGCGCTGGAGCGAAACCCGAAGGCCTGGACCGCCCACCATGGCTTGGCCTACTTCCTCGCGAGCCAGCCCGGCCGGCAGGCGGATGCGATCGCCCATTATGAGACTGCCCTCAGCCTCATGCCTGATTACGCGGAGGCGCATAACAACCTGGCCATCCTTCTCGCCGGCCAGCCCGGACGACAGGCCGACGCGATCGCCCACTTTGAGACAGCACTGCGCCTCAGGCCGAATTATGCCGACGCATATTTCAATTTCGCGTACTTTCTTGCGAGCCAGCCAGGCCGGGAGTCGGACGCGATCGCCCAATACGAGACATTTTTGCGCCTCAAGCCGGACAATTCCGATGCGCACAACAACCTGGCCATCCTTCTTGCTGCACAGCCGGGACACCTGGCCGAAGCAATCGCCCAATACGAAGCCGTCCTGCGCCTCAAGCCGGACAATGCCAATGTACACAACAACCTGGCCAACCTTCTCGCGAGCCTGCCCGGGCGGCAGGCCGACGCGATCGCACATTATGAAGCCGCCCTGCGCATCCGACCGGATTACGTCAATGCGCACTATAACCTGGCCGTCCTTCTCGCCAAACAGCCCGGGCGGCGGGAGGAAGCCGCCGCTCATTTCAGGGCCGCTTTGAAGATCAATCCGGATTTTACCCCTGCAAGGGAAGGTCTTCAGCGTTTGCAGGGCGACGATCGCTGATGTCCCATTCGCCGAGGCCAATGAAGACAAAGCTCCGGGTGTGCCTGCAGGCTGCCGCCATCATTTTGGCCGGAGCCTGGGTCTTTTCACCCGCATTCCATGGAGCTAAGCTATGGGACGACAACCTCGACTTTCCCGAAACGCGACTGGCGTTCAATCTGAGCGGTCTGGCAAAGGTCTGGACCGGTGCCATCGGTTTTGACTACTATCCGTTGAAAGCAACAGTGGAATGGATCCAATGGCTGCTGTGGGGCGATAGTACCCTCGGCAATCATCTGACAAACGCCGGCCTGCACGTGCTGAGTGCGCTGCTTTTTTGGCGCCTGCTGAGCAGGTTCGGAGTGCGGTGGGCCTCGTTTGGCGGATTCCTGTTCGCGGTGCATCCGCTGGTGGTCGAGTCGGTGGCGTGGATGACTGAACTCAAAAACACGCTTTCCCTCCCGCTGCTCCTCCTGGCGATGAGCGCATTTGTCACCTACGACGAGAAGAAATCGGCCGGGAAGCTCATTCTGTCGCTCCTTTGCTTCCTGGCGGCGATGTTGTGCAAGAGCTCCGTCGTCATGTTTCCGGTCATACTTTTGCTGTATTGCTGGTGGAAGCGCGGCCGGATCGGCCTTGCGGATGTCTGGGCGAGCGCCGCGTTTTTCGCTATTTCTCTGGTCCTGGGCTTGGTCGAAATATCGTATCAGAATACGCAAATAGCCGGTGAGTATCTCGATATCGGCGGACTCTTTTCGAGGCTGGCCGGCGCCGGACTTTCGGTTGCGTTCTACCTTTGGAAATTCCTCGTACCGATTGGGCTGATGCCCGTGTATCCGCGCTGGTCGGTAGTCCCGCCTTCGCCCGGGCAGTTCCTGCCGTGGCTGGCACTGGGAGTTTTGATCGGATGGCTTTGGACGAAGCGGGCTTCGTGGGGACGGGATGCTCTGTTTGGCCTTGGCTGTTTTGGCGTGAACTTGCTGCCGGTGCTTGGGTTGATTCCAATGGGCTATATGCGTCTGTCGTGGGTGGCCGATCATTTCGTGTATCTTCCGATGCTGGGGCTGATTGGACTGGTTGCCGGCGGCGCGAGCGTGCTGGCCGATCGGATGACACAAGCAAAGCGCTGGCTGCTCGCCCCGCTGACGGCGTCTGCCGCGATCATCCTATGCACACTGGGCTTCGCAAGCCGCCGATACGCGGAAATATTCCGGGATGGAGAGACGTTTTGGGGATATGCGCTGAGTCAGAACCCGCAGGCTTGGATCGCCCACCACGACTTGGCCTACATTCTTGCGAGCCAGCCCGGGGGACAAACGGAAGCGATTGCCCACTATGAGGCCGCATTGCGCCTCAGGCCGGATTTTGCCGAAGCGCACAATAATCTGGCGATCCTTCTCGCCCGGCAGCCCGGGCGGCAGGCGGAGGCACTCGCCCACTACGAAGCGGCCCTGCGCATCAATCCTGACTACGCCGAGGCGCATAACAACCTGGCCATTTTACTCGCCGGCCAGCCCGGGCGGCAGGCAGAAGCGATCGCTCACTTTGAGGCCGTTCTGCGCATAAAGCCGGATAATGCCGAGGCGCACAACAACCTGGGCATCCTCCTTGCGAGGCAGCCCCGGCAGCAGGCGGAAGCGATCGCCCAATACGAGACCGCATTGCGCCTCAGACCGGACTATGCTGGTGCGCATTACAACCTGGCCGTTCTTCTCGCCAGGCAACCCGGCAGGCAAGCGGAGGCCGCCGTTCATTTCAGAGCTGCATTGAAAATCGATCCCAATTTCGCCCCTGCAAGGGAGGCTCTTCAGCGTTTGCAGTCCGGCCGCTAACAATTGCCGCACGCATGAAGACAAAGCGACGGGTCTGTTTGCAGGCAGCCGCGATCCTATTCGCAGGAATCTGGATCTATTGGCCCGCTTTGCATGGCGCAAAGCTTTGGGACGACAATCTCACCCAGTTTCCACACGTAAACTTCAACCTGGCTGGGCTGGCGAAAATCTGGTCGGGCGCTGTCGATTTCAACTACTACCCTTTAAAGACGACGGTTCAATGGTTCCAATGGCTGATGTGGGGAGACGACACGCTCGGCTGCCACCTGACAAACGTCGGCCTGCACGTGCTGAGCTCGCTGCTTTTCTGGCGCCTTCTGGCTCGGCTGGGGGTGCGGTGGGCCTGGTTTGGCGGATTCCTATTCGCGGTGCATCCGCTGGCAGTCGAGTCGGTGGCGTGGATGTCCGAGATCAAGAACACGCTTTCCCTGCCGCTGCTTCTGCTGGCGATGATCGCATTTGTGTCCTATGACGAGAATAGATCCGCCGGGAAGCTTCTCCTATCGCTCCTTTGCTTCCTTGCGGCGATGCTTTGCAAGACCTCCGTCGTCATGTTCCCGGTTGTGATTTTGCTGTATTGCTGGTGGAAGCGGGGCCGGATCGGCCTGGCGGACGTCTGCGCGAGCGCCGAATTTTGTGTAATTTCATTGATCCTGGGTCTGGTCGAAATTGGGTTTCAGCAGCGTGTGGGTATGGCCGGAGAAAATCTCAATGTAGGAGGGATTTTTTCGCGTCTGGCAGCCGCCGGGCTGTCGGTCGTGTTCTATTTGTGGAAGTTCCTTCTGCCGATCGGGCTGATGCCGGCATATCCGCGCTGGCCTGTGGTCCATCCATCGTCCGCGCAGTTCCTGCCGTGGCTGGCGCTGGGCGCTCTGGTCGGGTGGCTTTGGACGAAGAGAAAGTCGTGGGGGCGGGACGCACTGTTTGGGCTGGGGTTTTTCGGCGTGAATTTGCTGCCGGTTTTGGGATTGATTCCGATGGCCTATTTACGCATCTCCTGGGTGGCCGATCATTTCGTGTACCTGCCGATGCTGGGGCTGGCTGGACTGGTTGCCGCGGGCGCGGGTGTGCTGGCCGATCGATTGACCCGGCTGCGGCGCGGGTTGTCCGCGCCGCTGGCGGCATTTGCCGTGATTGTGCTTTGCACCTTGTGCTTGGCCAGCCGCCGCTATGCGGCGATATTCCGCGATAGCGGCGCACTTTGGAGCTATGAGCTGCGGCAGAATCCGCAGGCCTGGATCGCACACCACAATTTGGCCAATCTTTATTTCAGCCAACCCGGGCAGGAAGCGAATGCAATCGCCCAGTATGAGATCGCTCTGCGTTTAAAGCCGGATCTCGCCGAGGCGCACAATAACATCGCCCTCCTTCTCGTCAGACAGCCCGGGCAGCAGGCGAATGCAATCGTCCACTACGAAGCCGCTCTGCGTTTCAAACCGGACTACGCCGAGGCGCACAACAATCTCGCTCTTCTTCTTGCGAGCCAGCCCGGCCGCCAGGCCGACGCAATCGCCCACTACGAAGCCGCTCTGCGCTTCAAGCCGGATTACGCCGAAGCGCACAATAACCTGGCCGTCATTCTTGCGAGCGAACCAGGGCGTCAAGCGGACGCAATCGCCCACCTTGAAGCGGCACTGCGCATCCGGCCAGACTACGTTAATGCGCACTACAATTTAGGCGTACTTCTTGCCGCGCAGCCCGGACGGCAGGCAGACGCCGCCCTTCAATTCAGGGCCGCTTTGAAATTCAATCCCGATTACGCTCCCGCAAAAGAAGCGCTTCAGCAATTGCAACGAAACGATCGCTGATATCCCATTTGCCGCGCAGAATGAAGACCAAGCTCAGGGTAGGACTGCAGGCGGCCGTGTTGATCTTGGCCGGGATATGGGTTTTTTGGCCGGTCTTCCACGGCGCCAAGCTTTGGGACGACAACCTTGATTTTCCCGAAACGCGCCTGGCTTTCAATCTGAGCGGATTGGCGAAGGTGTGGACCGGCGCAATCGATCTCAACTACTACCCGTTGAAGACGACGGTGCAGTGGATCCAGTGGCTCTTGTGGGGTGAGAACACGCTCGGCTCCCACCTGACAAATGTCGGTTTGCACGTGTTGAGCGCGCTTCTTTTTTGGCGCCTGCTCGGCAGATTCGGGGTGCGGTGGGCCTGGTTCGGTGGACTCCTGTTCGCGGTGCATCCGCTCGCGGTTGAGTCGGTGGCGTGGATGGCCGAGATCAAGAACGCCCTTTCCCTCCCGCTTCTGCTTTTGGCGATGAGCGCATTTGTGTCCTACGACGAAAGAAAATCCGCCGGAAAGCTTGTCCTCTCGTTGGTATTCTTCATTGCAGCGATGCTGTGCAAAAGCTCCGTCGTCATGTTTCCGGTCGTGCTGCTTCTGTATTGCTGGTGGAAGCGGGGCCGGATCGGCCTGGCGGACGTAGGCGCGAGTGCCGCGTTTTTTGTATTTTCCCTGGCCCTCGGTTTGGTCGAGATGTGGTACCAAAATAACCGGGGATCGGTCGCACTGAATCTCGATGTCGGCGGATTTTTTTCGAGGTTGGCCGGCGCGGGATTATCGGTGGCGTTCTACCTTTGGAAATTCGTCGCGCCGATCGGGCTGATGCCGGTTTATCCGCGCTGGAATGTGGTCCCGCCATCGCCTGCGCAGTTTCTGCCGTGGCTGGCGCTGGGTGCTCTGGTCGGATGGCTTTGGACGAAGCGGGCATCGTGGGGGCGGGATGCCCTTTTTGGCCTTGGCTGTTTCGGCGTGAACTTGCTGCCGGTCTTGGGCCTGATCCCGATGGCCTATTTGCGCATCTCCTGGGTGGCCGATCATTTCGTATACCTGCCGATGCTGGGGCTGGCTGGACTGGCTGCCGCGGGCGCGGGCGCGCTGGCCGATCGACTGATCCGAGTGCGGCGCGGGCTGGTCGCACCGCTGGTGGGGTTTGCCGCGGTCGTCCTATGCGCGCTGGGCGTGGCCAGCCACCGCTATGCGGCGTATTTCCGCGATAGCGAAGCACTCTGGACCTATGAGTTGCAGAAGAACTCGCAGGCCTGGATGGGCCATTACAGCCTGGCCTACTTTTATGCGGTTGAACCGGGGAGGCAGGCGGATGCGATCGCACACTACGAGGCCGCCTTGCATCTTAGGCCAGATTTTGCGGAGGCGCACAACAACTTGGCCATCCTTCTTGCGAACGAACCCGGAAGGAAGGCGGACACGATTGCCCATTTTGAGACCGCTCTGCGCATCAATCCGAACTATGCCGATGCGCACTACAACTTCGCCTATTTTCTCGCTAGCCAGCCGGGCCGGCAGGCAGACGCAATCGCACACTACGAAGCAGCCCTGCGCATCAGACCCGGCTATGCAAAGGCGGAGAACAACTTCGCATTTCTTCTTGCGAGCCTGCCCGGGCGGCAGACAGAAGCACTTGCCCACTACGAAGCGGCCCTGCGCATCGAGCCGAATTACGCCGAGGCGCACAACAATATGGCAATCCTTCTTGCCGGCCTGCCCGGCCGGAAGGCAGAAGCGCTTGCCCACTACGAAGCGGCCCTACGCATCGAGCCGAATTACGCCGAGGCGCACAACAACCTGGCAATCCTTCTCGCCAACCTGCCCGGGAGGCAGGCGGACGCAATCGCGCACTTCGAAGCGGCCCTGCGCCTCAAGCCGGAATATGCCGAAGCGCACAACAACTTGGCCAACTTTCTGTCAAGCCAGCCCGGAAGGCAGGCGGACGCAATCGCGCAGTACGAGGCAGCCCTGCGCATCAGGCCAGACTACGCCAATGCGCACTACAATCTGGCCGTCCTTCTAGCCAAGCAGCCCGGGAGGCAGGCGGACGCCGCAATGCATTTCAAGGCCGCATTGAAAATCAACCCCGATTTCGCTCCGGCAAGGGAAGCCCTTCAGCGTTTACAAGGTGACGATCGCTGATGCTCGGGGGCCGGCGGGCCTTTATCGGGTGATCACACGTCGCCATCCGATTTAGGCTGGCTGCTTGGACTTTTGGCTGCGAACACGCCAACAGTATAGGCCGACGCCGCAGAGAGTGAAGAGGGCGCCGTACGTGCCGGGTTCCGGGACCAATGAAGTGGGGATAATATCATCGCTCGTCCACGTCGTGCCGTCGGAATAGCCGGAGAAGTCAATTCTTCCCAAGGTGGACGAGCCTGGATTACTGGTCACTTCGAAATTATCGGAGCCA